>Ga0193952_1000054_pt1 | contig 48160 bp, 50 predicted proteins | sample BB_3_MG_FD_140368 | JGI IMG/M metagenome (GOLD analysis project Ga0193952, IMG submission 140368) | Microbial mat bacterial communities from the Broadkill River, Lewes, Delaware, United States - BB_3_MG | ecosystem: Environmental > Aquatic > Freshwater > River > Microbial mats | place: USA... | reverse complement strand
TTTTAGTTCCATTACTTTCTTATTCATTATTTTTCACCTTTCTTTTTTTTCTCTGGCCATTTAGATAATGCATCTTCTACTGTTTCATATTCATTAAACATTAAAAGAGATTTTGGATTTGTTGGACATACACTTACACATAATCCACATCCTTTACAGTGTTCATAATCAACACCTTTCATCTCTTTGTTTCTAGCAATAATTGATGTATCTGGACAGAAAACCCAACAGTTTTGACAGTCAATACATGTTTCAGAATTCCATACTGGCTTGATAACTCTCCAGTCTCCAACAGACATACTCTTAGAACTTGTCTGAGAATACATTCTATCTTCTGGTTGCATATCAGCAATATTATAATCGATGTCACCCTCAAAAGTATATAAGGCAGCACCTGGGATTAATTCATCCCATCCCATTTCTTCAATTGGTTTACTCATATTTTGTCCTTTAGTGAACTTCGTCGTAAGCTCGTTGAATTGCAATCATATTTGCGTCAATTAGATTTTGAGGTAACTTTTTAAGTACACCTTTCATCGCTTCTTTGAAATATTCTAATTCAAACATTTCGCTAACTTTCATAAATGCACCAAGCATTGGAGTATTAGGAATTGCTTTACCAATTGTATCTCTTGCAATTTGGAAACAGTCAAGTATAAATACTCTGTCTTCAATTCCTTGTAATGCTGGAACTAAATCAATTAGCTCATCTTTGCTAAGGTGTGTAGTAATAATATATTTAGTTGTATCTTTACCATTAGCAGTAATATCATCTGTTAAAGCAAGTCCTGGATCAAGTATAAAAACGTAATCTGGGCTCATGTATTTTTCGTGATTTAAAATAGTTTGGTCATCAATTCTGTTGTAGGCAGTCATTGACGCCCCTCTCTTTGCTGAACCATAAAAAGCGAAAGCTTGTACTTGTTTTCCTGTTTCAGCTACTACTGATCCAAGTCCTTTAGCACCCGTAACGGCACCTTGTCCTGCACGGCTATGCCATCTAATTTCTAACATAGAGGCTCCTTAATATTAAATTTGACTTAAAAAATTTAATTAGTCTTCTGTATTATACAACTTTTTAACTTAGAAGTGACTTTTCACTAGTTAAAAAAGTCAATTGTGTAACTTAAATTAACACTCAAGAAAGACTAAAATACCAGATAAATGAAGAAAAAATATAATTAAATAATTGTCATAAAAAGTTATTCATATATAAAAAATACCGTTTTTATAGACATTTTTAATATTATTAGTGACAATGGTAAATTATATAATTATTATAAAATTAAATAATAAAGGTAATATATGTAATTAAAACTAATATTGTATTTTAAGTTAAAATTAAGCTAAAAGTAGTGTTTTTTCTTAAGAAATCTAAGCAATTAAGCTTAAATTTCTTTGTCTTTTATAAATTTTACAGCTTCTAAAGCATCTTCTTGTATATGTTCAGTATATTGTAAAAGTTCATTTTTTTTACCATATCCACACAAAACACCAACACTATTTACATTTGCATCATTTGCAGCAATTAAATCAAGTTTTGTATCGCCTATCATCCACACATTATGTATATTTTTATCATAATTCATTTGTTCAAGTGTAATATTTATAGGCTCAGGATGGGGCTTTGGATTCTGTACATTTTCTCTACCTGTTACAATTTCAAAGTGATGTGCTAAATCTAGATTTTCAAGTAAAGGCATAGTATATTGTCTTGTTTTTGTAGTAACTACAGATACTCTTGCATATGAGGCAGCTAATTGTACCGCTTCAATTGCATTATCTAAAAGATAAGTTTGTGCTTTTGAAATCTTTCTATATGAAGCTTTGTATGCATCTACAAAATCCCATTTTTTATCATCACTAACTCCTAGATTTACATACATAACATCAAGAGGATAACCTATTAGGTCTTTTATATCTTGGTCATTACCTTTAAAATCATAGTTTAAATCTTTGAATGAGTTATAAAATGAGCTAAGAATTGCGTCTGTTGAGTCAATAAGTGTTCCATCTAAATCAAATAGTATAATAGTATTTTTTTCTGTCATTAAGTTTTTTCCTTTTATTCTTTTATCCAATCATTTTGATTGTGCATAACACCAATAAATGCAGGTTCTACATTTTTGATATCTTTATTTATTACTGTAATAGTGTTTGGTATATATAAGAAAAGATAAGGTAAATCATCAGCAATAATTTTAAATATCTTTTTGTATATCTTTCCTAACTCTTCTCTATTTACTGTTGTTGATCCTTGCTCTATTAGCTTGTCAACGGTTTTATTTCTATATCCTACTAAATTAAATCTTCCTAGTTTATCTGAGTCGCTGTGCCATAAAGGATAAGCATCAGGCATTAAAGCTAAACTCCAACCCAAAAGTATTGCTTCAAAATTTCTAGGGTGTACAACTGTGTTTAAAAAAGCTTGCCATTCCATAACTCGTATTTTCATTTTTATACCAGCTTTAGCTAATTGGTATTGTAATATTTGAGCAGCATTTATTCTAATATCATTTCCAGTATTTGTAACAACTTCAAAACTTAGAGGATTATCTTTGTTATATCCTAATTCTTCAAGTAGTCTTTTAGATTCTTTTATATCTTGTTTAATCTCTTTTACATCTTCATTGTAAGCAAAACTTCCTGGTAAAAAAGGTCCATTACAAACTTTTCCATGACCAAAATATAATATATCAACTAACTCTTTTTTATCAACAGCAAGACTTATAGCTTTTCTTACTCTTTTATCTTGAAACTTTTTATTTTTTAGATTGAATCCTAAATATGAATATGCAAAAGCAGGTTTCTCTACAATTGAAAAAGAATCTTTAAAATCTTTTGTAAGTTGCCTATCTATTTGAATTGGAGTTAATCCTCCATAATCAAGTCTTTTTTGTTTTAAAAATAAAAAGCTTGTATTTGGATCTGGTAAAAATTTATAAAGAAGTGTATCAATTTTAGGTTTACCTTCAAAATAGTTTTCATATGCACTAAGTTTTATATCACTTCCTACTTTAAATGATTCTAGAGTATATGGACCTGTACCAATTGGATTTTTATTAAATGAGCTGGTCATTAAGTCTTTTTCATCTTTTAGTAGATGCTCTGGCATAATACCAATCATCCAAGTCTCTAAAGCTTTAAAGTAAGGTTTTTTAAAAATAATCTCAACTGTATAATCATCTAACGCTTTTACCCTTTGAACTTCTTTATAATTAGATTTTATTGAGGTAAATACTTTTGGGTCAATAATTTTATTGTATGTGAAGATAACATCTTTTGAAGTAAATTTAACACCATCGTGCCAAAGTACATTTTCTTTTAATTTTATAATTAGTTTTGTAGGTGTTTCGAATTTATATGAAGAAGCTAAATCTGTTGTTGGCTTGCCGTCTTTATCATATTTAAGCATTCCATTAAATATCCACTTAGCTATTTCAGAACTAGCTGTATCATTTGCTAAAATAGGATTTATTCTACTTGGACTTGAACTCATTGATAAGTTTAAAGTACTTGCATACAAAAATGAAATTAGTAAAAAATATATTGTTGATATTTGAAGTAGTTTTTTCATAGGGTATTGTACTAAAAAGTGCATAAAAAAAGGAGCAACTTTCGTCGCTCCTTTGGAAAATACAAAGATAAAAATCTTTGAAATAGTGACCTATCTTTTTGAGAACTGACCGCTTTTTCTTGCTTTTCTTCTTCCGTATTTCTTTCTTTCAACTGATCTAGCATCTCTAGTTAATAAACCATATGGTTTTAAGATTGCTCTGAATTGCTCATCATAAGCAACTAAAGCTCTAGAAATACCGTGCTTAACAGCATCAGCTTGTGCAGAATATCCACCACCTAAAGTTTTAACAACGATGTTAACTGAAGTTTCTTGTTTAGCTACTTCAATTGGTTGCATAACTCTTTTTTTAATAGCTTCGTGTCCACCTAACCATGCATCTAAAGATTGACCGTTAATTGTAAGTTGTCCGTTACCAGCTTCTAACCATACTTTTGCGATAGAAGTTTTTCTTCTTCCAGTTGCGTATACTTTTGCCATTAGTCTTATCCTTTAATTTGCGCAGTGTGAGGGTGTTCAGCGTCTGCATATACTTTTAATTTTTTTAACATTGCTTTACCTAAAGTAGTTTTAGGTAACATACCTCTAGTTGCTAATTTGAATAGCTTTTCAGGGTTGTTATCAAGCATGTCAGACATTTTGTGAGTTTTAGTACTACCAAAATATCCTGAGTGTGTATAATAATTTTTGTCTTCTAATTTCTTACCAGTAAATTTTGCTTTTGAAGCATTGATAATTACTACGTAATCTCCACAATCTACGTGAGGAGTGAAAGAAGGTTTATTTTTACCTCTTAAGATAGTTGCAACTTCAGTGATGATTCTTCCGAATACTTTATCAGTTGCGTCGATAACTATCCAATCTCTTTCGATTTCGTTAGCTTTTGCCATTTGAGTAAATTTCATTTATTTTCTCCGCTTTTATTAATGAGGTGGAATAATAGTGTAGTCATACTTAAAGAGACCTTAAATTAAGGGCACTTTAATATTTTATTATAAATTCAGAACCTTTATTAAATTCTGAGTTGATTTCTAGGTCAAAATTATGTAAAGAAAGTATAGATTGAACGATAAATAATCCTAATCCTAGGGAATTGTTCCATCCATTTTTAGAAACCCTATAAAACTTGCTTCTTATTTTTTCAAGCTCTTTTTCTTCAATTCCTATACCTTTATCTTTGATAATAATTTTATCTTTTGTTATTTTTACAATAACTTCATCTTCTGAATATTTTAAAGCATTTTCAATTAGGTTAGATATTGCCATAGCTATTAATGTTTCATCAACATTTAAATTAATATCCTCTCCTTCTATTATAATCTCTCTATCTTTGTATTTATCTTCTAAATCAGAAACTAATTCTTCTATTACCTTTCTAGTTGAGCAGGGCACTAAAAGTAGTTCTTGCTTTCCTTCTTCTAGTTTTAGAGTAAGTCTTAGTTTATCAATGATATGTGACATTTTATTTGCATTAGAATGTATTTTATTTAAAAACTTAGTTTTCATACCCTGAGGCATATCTTCATCATTCATTATTGTTTCTGTATATCCTGAAATAATTGCAATAGGATTTTTAAACTCATGGGATAAAGCTGAGATGATTTCATCTTTTTGTCTATTTGAAAGTTTTAATTTAGCAGTTTGTTTTGCTTTTTGCTTCTCTTTCTTTGATAGTTTTATTGCAACTTTATTTAAAAGCTTCGTAATCTTATAGAACTCTTGTGTATATCTTGATGTAATTCTATATGAAGGTTTTTTTTCAGAAAGGTCAGTCAAAAAGTTTAATATTGCTTCTGTTTCATTTTTGATTTTTAATGAAATGAAATAAGTAGCTAAAAAAGCACTAATTAAAAAGAAAGTAATAAATGAAAATATTTGAGCTGATAGTTTTATAAAGTTATCAGTGATTTTATCTGTATAATCTGCCATTCTAATAAAATAGATTTTTTTATTGATTACAACTTTTTTTGCAATATAGATAAGTTCTTTATTTATAGTATTAGAATATCTTTTTATTTTTCCTATTCCAAAATCTTTTGCTTCAAGTATTTCTACTCTATTTGCATGATTTTCCATAGTTCCAATATCTTTATCACTTTCTGCTATTACATTACCTTTTTCATCAATAATCGTAATTCTTAGCTTAATTTGTGATTTCAAATCTTTAATGATAGTATTTATATTATTTAAGTCTTTTAATACAATGGAAAATGTATCAATATTTTGAACTAAGTTTTTTTCAATTTGATTAATATAAATGTTTTTTGACCAAAAGTAAGTAACCACACTAAGTGTGATTAAGATTCCTAAAAAGATAAGTATAAATGTACGAAGGAAAAGTTGATGTATTTTTAACAAAAGATGTAACCTTCACCTCTTATTGATTTAATATAATCTTTTAATCCATCAGGGTCTATTTTTGCTTTTAATCTTTTTACAGCAACATTTACCGTTTTTACTTTTTTATCAAGGGAGTCTTCCCAAACAGAGTTTAATAAATGCTCTCTAGTCATTAGAATATCTCTATTTTTAATAAATTCTAATAATAAATCATGTTCTAAATGAGTTAGTTCAACTTCTCCTTCATCTATGAAGAATTTTTTATTTGAAGCTTTATATGTAATATCTCTTACTTTTAAAACATTAACTTCTTTTGATGTTCTTTTAATAACTGCTTTTACTCTAGCACTTAACTCTTTTAAATTAAATGGCTTTGTAATATAGTCATCAGCATGGGCATCAAAACCTTCAATAATATCTTCATCTTTATCTTTAGCTGTTACATATATAACAGGGTTGTTATAACCTTTTGATCTGATATCTTCAACAAATTCTGTTCCTTCACATCCAGGAAGGTTTCTATCCATTAGTATTAGATCAACAGTTTCTTCTTCAAATATCTTCTTTAGGTTTTTATCAACATTTAAAAAACCAATAGTTTCATAACCTTCTTTTTGTAAAGTGTATTCTAAAAGTTCTAGAATATCTTCTTCATCTTCTACGATTAAAATTAATTTATTTTGCATCTTTTACCAACTTTTTATCATCTTTTACTTTTTTTGATTCTCTACCATCTTCATATTCAATAATAGTATCTTTAGATATTTTTATAACTCCAGGAGAGAATTTAATAGCTAAGATTCTAAATATAAAGAATACAAATATTACAAAAAGTAAAAAAGAGATATCAAAATAGTCTTTGTTTACATCTGTTGTTAATATGATAACATCTCTAATTAAAAAGATAATAAAAATATCAATAACAAATCTAAGTCGTAATTTTTCTTTTTTGATAAAGTCAGAAACCATTTTCACAACTTCCATTACAACTATAAACTCTAACATTAAAATAATAGCTTTGTAAAAATCTAGGCCCACAACAAAGATCCCTATAAAGACGATTGTTGCTGCTAGTACTTCGAAGTTTGAACTAAAATAGTTCTTAATTTTATCTAAGGCTTTTTTCATATAAAAATTATATCACAATAGTTATGATTGTTCTATATCTCCACCTACATAAGCAAATAATAATAAATTTGCTATAGAAGATGCTCTATCTGCAGTTCTTTCAAGCTTTCTTAATGAGCTTAAAATATCAAAATATTCTTTTGATAATTCAAGATTTTTAGATATTTGTTTTAAGATATTTTTTTCTACCATTGCATATAAATCATCAGCTTTACTTTCTTCAACAATAACTCTATTATATTTTTCTTCAATATGATTAATTGATGTTTCATCTAACATGTTTACTGTTGTTTGAAGTGCTAAATGTGATGATTTTAATAATGGTATTGCAAATTCTAAAATTGAATTTGTATTTAAATCATCTGAAAATGCTTTTCTAAAGATTTTAATAAACCCTTTTGTGTTAGCACCAGCTCTAATAAGCTCATTTGTAATTTTAAGATATGAAACCATTTCTCTTAAATCTTTAGCTTCAGGAGAGTATAAAGCCAAAGTTGTAACAATCATATTATCAATTTCATTTGATTTATTTGATAGTTTTTTTACTGATAAATCAATCTCTTTTAAACTAGAAATCTCACCATTCTTTAAAGCTTTTAGTGCAGACTCTAATGCATCTGTAACATTTGTAGCAATTGTAAGAACTTCGTCTTTAATTAAGTTTCTTTTTTCTTCATACGTTTTTAACATTATCCAAACCTTCCTGTAATATAATCTTCAGTTTTTTTGTTATTTGGGTTAACAAAGATTGTTTCTGTTTCATCATATTCAATTAGTTTTCCTAGGTGGAAGAATGCTGTATAATCTGCAACTCTTGCTGCTTGTTGCATATTATGAGTTACTGTGATGATTGTATAATCTTTTTTAAGCTCTAACATAAGTGCTTCAATTTTCTCAGTTGAAATAGGATCTAGTGCTGATGTTGGTTCATCCATTAAAATAACTTCAGGTTTAACTGCAATTGTTCTAGCAATGCATAATCTTTGTTGCTGTCCACCTGAAAGAGAAGTTCCTGGCTCATTTAATTTATCTTTTACTTCATCCCAAAGTCCAGATTTGATTAATGATGTTTGAACTAACTCATCACATTCTTGACCTTTTCTTACTATTCCGTGTTTTAGTGGAGCATAAGCAACATTGTCATAAATAGATTTTGGAAATGGATTTGGTTGTTGAAATACCATACCAATTCTTTTTCTAACTGAAACTTCATCTACATCTTTGTCATAAATATTCTTTTTATCAATTACAACAGAACCGTCAATTTTAACAGAAGAGATTAAGTCATTCATTCTATTTAAACATCTTAAGAATGTAGATTTACCACATCCAGAAGGTCCAATAAGTGCAGTGATTTTATTTTCATATAACTCGGCACTAATTCCATGTAAGGCATGGTTATCACCATACCAAAGGTTTAGTTCATCTACATTAATTTTTACTTTATTATCTTTTGCCATATTTTTCTCCTACCACTTAACTTCGAATTTTTTTCTTAAATAAATTGCTAATGCATTCAGTGAAATTAGTACTGATAAAAGTACCATGATTCCTGCTGCTGTTTTTTCAATATACATTCTCTCTGGCATTCCAGCCCATGTGAATAACTGTGCTGGCATAACTGTTGCTGCATCCATAACTGATGTTGGTGCGTCTGGGATAAATGCAATCATTCCAATAATAATAAGTGGAGCTGTTTCACCCATTGCCTGTGCTAAACCAATAATTGAACCTGTAAGTACTCCTGGGAATGCTAAAGGTAAAACATGATCTTTTGTAACTTGGATTTTTGTTAATCCTAATCCATATCCTGCTTGTCTAATACTATCTGGAACTGCTCTTAAAGCTGCTCGTGAACTTACAATAATAATTGGTAAAGTCATAAGTGCAAGAGTTAAACCACCAACTAGTGGTGAAGATCTTGGCATTCCAAAAAGGTTAATAAATATTGCAAGTCCTAATAATCCAAATAAAATAGATGGAATTGCTGCAAGATTATTGATATTTACTTCAATAAATCTTGTAAATTTATTATCTTCTGCAAACTCTTCTAAATAAATTGCTGTCATTACTCCAAGAGGGAAAGCTACAACCATTGTAATAATTAATGTTAAGATTGAACCTACCATTGCTGAGAATAAACCAGCAAATTCAGGAATCTTTGAATCACCATTTTTAAAGAAAATTGCATTAAATCTTTGTTCAATTAGTCCATGAGCTTTCATATCATCTACTAAGGCTCTATCTTTTCTTTTTAATTTATAGTGATGATCTTTTAAATATTGATCAACTTGGTCATCTGCTAATACCCATAATCTTTGAGTTGTATTCATTAGATTTGGATTTTTTTCTACATGTCTTGGTAATTCTCTAAGCCATGCTCTTGATACGATTTTTCTGTATTTTTTCTCAACAGCATATCTTGAATCATCAAGTGATTTACTGTTATAAGTTACATCAACTTCTAAATATGCAACATTAAATGCTGGAACACCTTTTCCTATAATATCTATTAGGAAAAAAACTAAAAAGGCAATTGAGAAGATTAAAGAAGTTAATGTAAACTTTTTAAATCTCTTTGCACTTGCATGTCTCTTTTTTAATGATGGATCATAAAAAGGATTTGTTTCTTGTTTTTTATTCTTTTTTCTAAGTATCATAATGTATTCACTTTATATTTTTCTTTGAATTTTCTAATTAAAGATAATGAGATAATATTTAAAATCAGTGTTACTACAAATAGAATTAATCCTAGTGCAAATGCTGATAATGTCTCTGGTGAACTAAACTCAAAATCTCCAACAAGCGAGTTAACAATTGTAACTGTAACTGTTGTCATATCTTCTAATGGATTCCATGAAAGGTTTGGTCTTAATCCTGCTGCCATAACAACAATCATAGTTTCACCTAAAGCTTTTGATAATCCTAATAAAGAAGCTGAAATAATTCCAGGAAGTGCTGATGGAATAACAATATTTTTAATTGTTTCCCCATGAGTCATACCTAATCCAAAAGCTGCTTTTCTCTGAGAATCTGGAACTGATCTAATAACATCATCAGATAATGATGAAATTACAGGAATAATCATAATCCCCATAACAACTCCAGAAGCTAGTGCTGAGTTAAAAGTAGCTTCAAGCCCAACTGCATCAGCTGCTTTTACAATCATAGGTGCAACAGTAATAGCTGCGAAGAAACCATATACAACAGTTGGAATACCAGCTAATACTTCAAGTATTGGTTTTAAATAATCTCTTACATTAGAACTTGCATATTCACTCATGTATATAGCACTTCCAAGCCCAACTGGAATTGCTACAAGTAATGCAATAATTGTAATAACAAAAGTTCCCGCAAAAATTGGCACTGCACCAAATTTACTTCCCTCAACACCTGGTGACCATTCTGTTCCTGTGATAAAATACCAGAAACTTCTCATTTGAAAGAATTCGATTGCTTCAAATAAAATTGAAAAAAGAATACCAAATGTTGTTAAAATAGAAATAACTGAAGCTGTAATTAACGCTAGTTTAATTGACTTTTCAATTAGCTCTCTTTTTTTATTTCTTGATTCAAAAGTGCTCAATACTTTTGCCTTTTTATTAATATTGTTATTGGAAGTATAGTTTAAAAGGGTTACATAATGGTTACAAGTACTAGATACTCGAACCTAAGGGGAATGGACACTTTTTTGAAGCTTTTTTAAGGTGTGAAATTACAGGATCAAAGTTAGATATTTCACTTTTTGAGCTAACCTCAATAATAGCACTTGAAGTGGTAAGAAGATTAAATTTTCTTTCAATATTAAACCTATCTTTTGCAACAATATAGCCATTTGCTTTATCTTTATTGTTATATAAATTACTAATTGAAGTTTTAAACTCTTCTAATACAAGCTGTGTTAAGTTAAATATATCTTCATAGGTATTATTTTTAAGTCCTATAAAGAAATCATCTCCACCAATATGCGCAATAAATGAATCTTTTGCATATTTCTTTTGAATAAGTTCTGAGAATATTAGTATAGCTCTATCCCCTTGTCTAAATCCATAGTGGTCATTAAAAGGTTTAAAATCATTAAAATCAAAATATATCATATGTGCTATTTCTAAATCAGGATCATTTATAGTATCAAAGATATATCTTTCTATTTGTTGATTTCCTGGAAGTTTAGTTAAAGGATTTTGATTTGTAGCAATCTCAATATTTCTTTGATATGACAAAGTAAGTAAAGAGTTAAGATTTATAAAACCTTTATATTTATTGGCTTGTGTTATAAAAATACCTAAAGCATTTTCTGAATTCATATTAAACATCTCAAGTGTTTTATCAACACCCCAAGTTGATTCAGAAGATAATACAGGTTTAATATACTTTTTAAGTGTTGATGAAAAAGTCATATTTTTAGCTAATGATAAACCATATTGTGAATAAGATATTTTTTTAATATCTACTTCATAAATAACTCCAAGTAGGTTTTGATAATCATCTATTATTGGTACAAATGTATTTTTTGTATTCTCTTTAAAATATATAAATAAATCATATAAGGGACTGTTAATATTTAAGGGTTCAATTTCTTCAATATATTTCTTATCTATTTGCATAGTTGTATTGGACCTTTTATCACTATTTAAAATATCTACGATATTTTTATAAATTGGTTCTATTTCATTTGTTTTTAAAGTTGGCTTTTGAACTAAATAACCTTGAATAAAATCTACACCTATATCTTTACATGTGTAGTATTCATTTTTCTTTTCAATTCCTTCTGCTACAACTTTCATACCCATAATATGAGCCATTTCAATAATAGAGCTACAAAATAGTTTTTTCTTTGAATCTTTATCTATATTTGTAATAAAAAATCTATCTAGTTTTATTATATTTGCTTCAGAGAAATATAAAAGCTTTAAACCAGATACTCCTATTCCAAAATCATCAATAGCAATACAATAACCGCTTTTTTTATAAGTTTGAATCATTGGAGATAAAGCATTTTGCTCTATGGTTGTACCTTTTTCACTTAATTCAAAACAGATTACATTTTTATTTAGATTATATTTTTCTAATATTTTTGATGTATTTCCTGGACAAAAAGTTTTATTGTAAATAATTCTATTATCAAGATTATAAAATAGTCTAAGATTTTCTATATCAATATTAATAAACTTTTCAATAGCTTTTTCTCGAAGTTTTAAATCAAGTTCATAAAGTAAATCAGAATCAAAAGCCATATCAAATAAGTCATGAATATTGTGAAGATTTTCTATTTTATCAACGTTTCTAATTAAAGCTTCAACAGCGTAAATTTTACCAGTGTGAGAGTGTATTATCGGTTGAAAAGCATAATCAAGCTTTTCAATTATTTCTGTCCATTTTTTATTCATAATTTTCCAAAGAGCAATAACCTTATTAATAGACTTTTATCTTAATGTAGGAAGCAGAAAAAAATCTATTAATAAAGATACAAAAAGAGGAGAGGAAGAGAACTCCTCTTTTTATTTTAAACTAGTGTTTCTTTTTTAAGTCACCTAAAGTTAATTTAGATCTTTTTGCAACAGAGTTTCTAATAGCATTTCTATCAGTATCTGGTAAAGCAATTAATCCGATTTCACCTAAGATACCTTCTTTACCAATCATTTTCTCAGACATGAATAAATCAACATACTTGTTCATAGCTGGAACATCTTTTGTATGAGAGTTTTTGATGTAGAAGAATAATGATCTAGATACTGGGTATTTAGAAGAAGAAATATTCTCAGGAGTTGGTTGAACACCATTAATTGTAGCACCTTGAATTTTATCATCATTTTCAACTAAGAAAGAGAATCCAAATACACCAAATGCATTTTTATTTTTATCTAATTTTTGAACGATTAAGTTATCGTTTTCACCAGATTCAACATAAGCACCATCAGTTCTAACTACTGAGTATTTCTTATATTTTTTGTTAGCTTTTTTGTCAGCTTTGTAAAGGTCTGTATATACAGGCATTTTTTTGAAAGTTTTTTGCATTACTAATTCTTCGAATGCATCTCTTGTACCTGAAGATTTTGGTGGTCCATAAACAATAATTTCTCTATTTGGTAAAGAAGCGTCAATGTCTGACCATTTTTTATATGGGTTAGCAATTAATTTTTTTCCATCTTTTGAAGGAACTTCTTTAGCAACTGCTAAAGCTAAGTGTTTTTTAGAAATATCAAATGCGTTGTTTGATTTAGATTGTGCGAATGCAATACCATCATAACCAATTACTGATTCAGTAATATCAACAACTCCATTTTTTTCACATAATGTGAATTCTTTTGCTTTCATTCTTCTTGAAGCATTAGTGATATCTGGAGTATTTAAACCATTTCCAGCACAAAATAATTTCATTCCACCACCTGAACCAGTTGATTCAACTACTGGAGTAGGAAATTTAGATGTTGATCCTAATTCTTCTGCAACTGAAGATGCAAATGGATAAACTGTTGATGAACCAACGATTTTAACTTGGTCTCTAGCACTTAAACTTACTGTTAATGCAGCACTTGCTAATAAAGCGATTGATGTCTTTTTAATTGTCATATTAATTCTCCAAAATTTTTTTTACCATGGAAGTTTATAATTTCTTGGTTACATTTTGGTTACTCTTATTGATGACCACTTAGATTTATTTAGTAGGTATTTAAATAATAAATAGTAAAATAATAAAAAAATAACTTAAGGTAGATAAATGAAAAGATACTTATATCCAGCATTGCTATGTTCTTTTTTAATTAGTAACTTAAATGCCTATGATAATTATATAAAAACTGCAATTTTATATACAACTCCTAGTGATTTAGAATCAACTTCAAGTATTGGTGTAAAAGATACTGTAGAGATGAAAAGCGGGTATGCATTAGAAGGTGCTATTGGTCAAAGATTATCAGATGATTTTAGTATTGAAGCGCAGTACTCATATGATAAGGCAAATGTAAAAGGAAATAATTCTAATATAAAAGTACATTCATTATTTTTAAATGGTATTTATAATATAAGTATTGATTCCTCTTCAATGCATCCTTATATTGGTATTGGAGTTGGTGTAGCATCTTATGGAGATGGAACAACTGATGATACTGTTTTAGCTTATCAAGGGTTTACGGGTTTATCTTTTGATACAGATTATAATATTGAAACATATGTTGAGTACAAATATAAAGATTTTGTAAATGTTAGTTTAGATGATATATCTTATGATAATACATCAATTCATGCTGTAGGTGTAGGTATTAAATCTAAGTTTTAAAGTTAAGAGTTTTAACTCTTTACTTTAGAAAATTTCTCTTCAAATTCTTCATAAGATCTTACAAATAAACCATCTTCATTTTCAGGTTTATAAATAACAGCTTTTACCCAAGTATCATTCTCTTGGATTTTACAGAAATCTAAAGTAATATAGTTTTGATTGTTTTTATAGTGAGTGTATTTTTGATTAAGTTCAAGCATATTTTGAGACACGGAAAATTAAAACAAATGGATATTATAATCCATTTGCCTCAATTAGTTTTGCTTGATGATCAGCAATAAGAGGATCAATTACTTCATCAAATAGACCGTCATTCATGATAGCATCTAATCTGTATAAAGTTAGATTGATTCTGTGGTCACTGATTCTACCTTGTGGATAATTATAAGTTCTAATTCTTCCACTTCTATCACCAGTTCCAACTTGCTCTTTTCTATCAGCACCTTCTTTAGCCATTTTTTCTTGCATTTGAATGTCATAAAGTCTAGCTTTAAGTACTTTCATTGCTTTGTCTTTATTCTTGTGCTGTGATTTCTGGTCTTGATTTGTTACTACAAGTCCAGTAGGAATATGAGTGATTCTAACAGCCGAGTCTGTAGTATTTACAGATTGACCACCATTTCCACTGGCTCTCATAACATCAATTTTTAGATCATTAGGATCTATTTCAACTTCAACATCATCAACTTCAGGCATTACTGCTACTGTGATTGCTGATGTATGAACTCTACCTTGTGATTCAGTTGCTGGAACTCTTTGAACTCTGTGTGTACCACCCTCAAATTTAAGTTTTGAGAATACATGGTCACCTTTTACCAGAATTACAACTTCCTTGTACCCACCTGATTCACTTTCGTTAGTGTTCATTATTTCGACTTTCCAACCGTTGTTCTCAGCATACTTAAGATAAGCTCTAAATAAATCACCAACAAAAATAGCAGCTTCATCACCACCTGCACCAGCTCTTAATTCTAAATAGATATTTTTATCATCATTAGGATCTTTAGGAATCATTAAAAATTTAATTTCTTCCTCAAGCTCTGGTTTTCTTGTTTCTAATTCTTTTAGTTCTTCTTTAGCAAGTTCCCCAAGTTCATCGTCGTCTAGAAGCATTTTATTCTCTTCTATATTTTCAACAACTTGAATATACTCTTTTGCCTTTACAACAATTGGTTCAATACTAGACTGTTCTTTTGAAAGATCAGTCATTCTTTTAATATCACTAGTGATATCAGGTGAGATTAACATATCATTAATCTCATTATACCTATTGATAAAGGGTTGTAATTTGTCTTGAATCATATTATATCAGACTAATATTACTATATTGCGTTTACTTTTGTTTGTAATCTAGATACTTTTCTTGCAGCATTACCTTTTTTAAGGATACCTTTAGATACACAATGGTGAATTGTTTTGTTTGCAGCAGTCATTGCAGTTGTTGCAGCATCTTTGTCAGCAGCTTCAACAGCAGCTAATACGTTTTTGATTACATTTTTAATTCTTGTTTTGTAAAATCTATTTCTTTCAGTTCTTACTACAGTTTGTCTAGCTCTTTTTTCAGCAGATTTATGATTTGCCATGATTATTTAACCTCTTTGTAAAATTTTTAAGGGTAGAATGTTAGCCAAAACAACTTAAAATGAGTTTAAATTTAGGAAGGTTTAATGAAACTATTTGGAACTGACGGCGTTAGAGGTAAAGCGGGTGATTTTTTAGATGCTATGACTGTATTAAAGTTAGCAAAGGCTGCGGGTATTTATTTTAGGAAACATTCAACTACTAAAAAAATACTTGTTGGAAAAGACACAAGAAGAAGTGGATATATGATCGAGAATGCTCTTGTATCAGGTCTTACTGCTGTTGGTTATGATGTAATTCAAATAGGTCCAATGCCTACTCCTGCAATTGCATATTTAACTGAAAGTATGAGATGTGATGCTGGTATTATGATTTCTGCTTCTCATAATCCTTATGAAGATAATGGTATTAAATTCTTTGATAACCATGGAAATAAGTTAGGTGTTGAGTGTGAAAAGAAAATTGAAGAAATTTTTAATAACAGTGATTTAATGATAAATGAACAAGTTACTGGTAGAAATATCGGTGCTTCTAAAAGAATTGATGATGTTATTGGAAGATATATTGTTTCAATCAAAAGTTCATTCCCTAAAGATTTAACTCTTCATGGAATGAGAATTGTACTTGATTGTGCAAATGGTGCAGCTTATAAAGTTGGTCCTACTATTTTAGAAGAGTTAGGTGCTGACGTAATTACTATTAATAATAAACCAGATGGATTTAATATTAATGAGGGTTGTGGTGCTATGCATCCTGAAGAAGTTGGAAAACTTGTACGTGAATATAGAGCAGATATTGGTTTAGCACTTGATGGTGATGCTGATAGATTAGTTGTTGTTGATGAAAAAGGTGACATTGTTGATGGTGATAAATTAATAGGTGCTTTATGTAAGTATTTACATGATGCTGAACTATTAAAAGGTCAAGCTTGTGTTGCTACAATTATGTCAAATAAAGCATTGGAAGATTTCCTTGCAAAAGATAAGATTGAATTACACAGATCAAATGTTGGAGATAAGTATGTTCTTGAAGTTATGACTAAAGAGACTATTAACTTTGGTGGTGAACAAAGTGGACATATTATTTTCTCTGATGCTGCAAAAACTGGTGATGGATTAGCTTCTGCTCTTCAAGTATTAGCATTAATTCTTAAATCAGGAAAACAAGCTAGTGAAGTATTAAATCCATTTGATTTATATCCACAAGCTCAACATAATATGAAAGTTGAAGAAAAAATTCCTTTAGAAGAAATTGAAGGTTTTGAAGAATTAGTCAAACCTTTAAGAGAAAAAGGTCTTAGAGAAGTTATTAGATACTCTGGAACTGAAAATAAAATCAGACTTCTTTTAGAAGGAAAAGATAAAATTGCAGTTGAAGAGGGTATGGAAAGCCTTGTTTCTTTCTTCAAAAAAGCTTTATGAGAAAAAAAATAAATTTAGCAGTACTTATATTTGCTGTTTTCTTTATTATCAGTCAAGGTGTAAAATACGGTTTTGCACACTTTGATTGGAATGTTGAAGGGCCTTATATGTCTCTTCAACTTGCTTACAACTATGGTGTAGCCTTTTCTTGGTTTTCATTTTTAGCTGAATATTTAAAATATATACAATTAGCAATGGTAACAGCTGGTGTAATATATTTATTTAAAAATAAAGATGTATTTAATGATTACTATATTTCAATAGGTTTACTATTTGCTGGTGGATTATCTAATATTTTAGATAGATTTACATATGGTGGCGTAGTTGACTTTTTCTATTGGCATTATGGATTTAATTTTGCTATTTTTAACTTTGCAGATGTGATTATAAATATTGCAGTTGCACTTATTATTTATAAGCAAATTAAACAATCAATTAAAGAAAAGAAAGAATCTAAAGAAAAAAAATAGAAATAAATTTACATTTATTTCTATTTTAAACTCTCATAAAATCATATCTCACATATATTATGTAATTTAATGTTATTAAATTGTTATAAAACTTAATTACTATTTCCTTAAAGTTTGACTAGTTAAATATAGTCTAATTAAATTAAAAAGGAAATCTAGTGAAGAATCTCTTAGTAAAAATGTTGTTTCCCGTTTCTGTTGCGATACTAATAAGTGGATGTAATAAAGAAGTTACTGTTGAAGATGGTGCTGTAGTAAATGCAACTATTATTGACTCATCTAATAAAAGCGGCTTATCTGATGATAATAGTAATTTATATAAATTTAAGAACTTTATCATTTATCCTGTTTATGCTAAAGGTGGATTTGTTGATTTAAATGAAGATGGAATCTATAATAAAAATATAGAAAGTAAACTTCAATTTGAGATGCAAGCTAGTAAGGGAAAAGTAATCACTGCTATTACTACTTTATTAAGTAAGATGACTAGTACTCAAGTTAATACTTTTAAAAAAGATTTAGACATAAATGATTTATACAAACTACCAAGTGAAGATAAACATATTTATATATTAAGTGAATTAATAGTAGAAAAGTTTATTACTAAAGATACTACACTTTTAAATAATCAAGATATAGAAGATATAAAATCAAAGTACAAAGAGTTTGATTTTAATATAGATGCTTCTTTAAGTACAAAAGAGTTTGCAAAAAAAAGAGAAACTTTACAGATTAAGAAATTAAGAGAGCTGGGAAAAATAAAAGAAAACCTAGCTTTAGACCTTGATAATCAAATCCCTAATATTGATGTATCAAATATTATAAATGCATTTGAAGGTGAACTTGTAAATTTAGATGCTTCAAAGAGTTTTGATGTTGATGGTGAAATTGTATCTTTCAAATGGAGTGAAGGAAATTCTATATTATCAGAAGATGAAACTTTTGTAAAAAATGATTTCACACTTGGGACGCATATTATAACTCTAGTAATAAGTGATGATAAAGGTGCAAAAGCTTCAGATGAGATTATAGTAAATATAAATAAGAAAATAGAAAACAAAGCACCAATAGCTAAAGCTGGAAATGATAGAAGTATCAAAGAGGGTGAAAGTATAAGTTTTGATGGAAGTTTAAGTACAGATAGTGATGGTGAGATTGTATCTTATCAATGGACTTATAAAGGACTTAGTTTATCAAATGAAAAAACTTTTACTAAAAATGATTTTGAAGTAGGAACTCATACTATTACTTTGGAAGTTACAGATAATAAAGGTTCAAGTTCAAGTGATACTCTTGTAGTAGAAGTTACAAAAGATATTGTTATTGATGAGTATATAAAAATACATGAGATACAAGGTGAAAGTTCGTCAACTGCAATGGCAAATCAAACTGTAAGTGTAGAAGCTATAGTAATTGCTGATTATCAAGATAAGGGAGTAAAAGGATTTTATATACAAGAAGAAGACTCTCAAATTGATAATAATGAGAATACATCAGAAGGAATCTTTGTATATGACAAAAACAATTTACTAGATGTAAGTGTTGGGGATAAAGTAAGAGTTTCAGGAACAGCAGCTGAGTTTTATAACCTTACTCAGATTAAAGACTTAACAAGTGTAAGTATTGTTAGTTCTAATAATACTCTGCCAAGTGAAAAGATTATAACTTTACCAATGGACAGTTCAAACTCATATGAGAAATATGAAGGGATGTTAGTTAAATATACGCAAGATTTAAATGTAACAGATTTATATAACTTAGGTAAATATGGAGAAGTATTATTAACATCTGCAAATAGATTATGGATTCCAACTCAAATAGCAAATCCAGGAGATGAAGCAAATACTATTTCAAATGCAAATAAACTAAATCAAATTATATTAGATGATTTAATAAATGGTTCATATCCAAAAACATTAGTTCATCCAAAAGATGGTCTTTCTAAATCAAACGTAATAAGAGTAGGAGATAAAACTTCAAACTTAAAAGCTGTAATGTCATATGGCTTTAACAAGTATAGGTTATTACCAATTGCTGAAGTAGAATTTACTCAAAGTAATCCAAGACCAAATACTATAGAAGTGGCTGGTAATTTAAAAGTAGCATCTATTAATGTATTAAACTATTTTAGAACTATCGATGATGGTTCAAGTATTTGTGGTTCACATACTCAAGGATGTAGAGGTGCTGATAGTATAGAAGAAAGAGATAGACAAAATGCAAAAATGATTATAGCCTTAGAAAAAATGGATGCTGATATTATAGGTTTAATGGAAATAGAAAATGACGGTGGAATTACAGCTAAATATATAGCTGATAGTTTAACTGGATATGATTATGTAAGAAATCCAAAGGGTGAAAGCTTTTTAGGGGATGATGTTATAACAGTAGCATTTCTTTATAAAAAAGATAAAGTTCAGTTAGTAGGAAACTCGAAAACTATAAAGAATGGACAGTACCAAAGTATCTTTGATACACGAAATAGAAAACCTCTAGCTCAAACATTTAAGCATATAGAAACAAAAGAAGTATTTACTGTAATCAATAACCATTATAAATCAAAGGGAAGTGGTTGTGGAGCAGGGGATGACTCAACAAATGGGCAAGGTAATTGTAATGGTACTAGAACAAAAGCATCAGAAGATATATTAACATGGATAGAAGATTTAAAAACATCAATTAAGGATAATGATTTCTTAATTATTGGAGATTTAAATGCTTATGCTAAAGAAGACCCAATTGTAACTTTAGAAAATGGTGGCTTTAAAAACTTAGATGGAAATACTCAAACATATTCATATATATATTATGGACAAGCAGGTACTTTAGATTATGCATTAGCTAGTAATACACTAAACACTAAAGTAAAAGAAGTTAAAAGATGGTTTATAAACTCAGATGAAGCATGGGTATTTGATTATAACAATGATACAAGTTCTAAAAACTATGGTAAACCAAAACCTAGTAATTACTTAAGTGATGTATATGAAGCAAATGAATTTAGAATGTCAGATCATGACCCTATTATTGTTGGCTTTGATTTTAAAGAAGGAAATACTGATACAAATAAAGCCCCTATTGCAAATGCAGGTGAGGATAAAGTATTAGATGAAGGAAGTACAGTTTCATTTGATGGGAGTCTAAGTTCTGATAGTGAGGGAAGTATTGTTTCTTATGAGTGGAAAGAAGGTAATACTATCTTATCAACAGAGATGATGTTTTCTAAAAATGATTTAGCCGTAGGTGTTCATAATATTACATTAATAGTTACAGATGATAAAGGACTTACTTCTTTTGATAATATCCTTGTAACTATTAACTCAACTACAACAACTCCTCCTTCTTTAGGTTCAAAAGTGTTTATTTCTGAGTATGTAGAAGGTGGAGGAAATAATAAGGCACTTGAGATATATAATGGAAGTGATAAAACAATATCAATGAGTGATTATAAACTTATAAGATATTCAAATGGAAAAACAAGTGGAGCAAATATTACTTTAGATGAGGTATTAGTAAATCCAAATGAAGTATTTGTAATAGTTCATTCTAGTGCAAATAGTGATTTTAAAACAAAAGCAGATCAATTATCTGGAAATATTTCACATAATGGAGATGATGCTTACTCATTAGTTTTAAATTCAAATGATGAGGTATTAGATGTATTTGGCCAAATTGGTTTTGATCCAGGAAGTTCATGGAGTGTAAATTCAGTTAGTACAAAAGATAGAACTCTAAGAAGAAAAACAAATATTACTTCAGGTGATACAATAGCTAGTGATGTTTTTGACCCAAGTTTACAGTGGGATAGTTTTCCTAAAGATACATATGATGGATTAGGAATAAAATAAACAATTACAATATTCCTTTTAGATATTTTCTAAGAGGAATATTTATATATAAAAACTTTAATTATTCTTTTACATTTGAATGCTAATAAATATTTAGCTATAATCGGCCAATTATGTAAGAAAAATTTATAGGAAGAGTTTAATATGGGTCAAACGATAACAGAAAAGATTTTTAGTGAGCACGTAGGAAGAGAAGTATGTGCTGGTGAGATTGTAAGAAGTCCAATTGATATGGTAATTGGAAATGATATTACAACTCCAATTTCTATTAAAGCATTTGAAGATGGTGGTTTTAAGGAATTAGCAAACCCAGAAGGTTTTGCAATTGTACTTGATCACTTTATTCCAGCAAAAGATATTGCTTCTGCAAATCAAGCAAAAATCTCAAGAGATTTTGCAATGAAACATGACTTAAAATATTTCTTTGACGAAAAAGATATGGGAATTGAGCATGCATTATTACCTGAAAAAGGTTTAGTATTACCAGGTGATGTAATTATTGGTGCAGATTCTCACACATGTACACATGGTGGTTTAGGAGCATTCTCAACTGGTATGGGTTCAACTGATATTTCATTTGGAATGATTACTGGTGGAAACTGGTTTAAAATTCCTGAGTCAATTAAAGTTGTATTAAGTGGAAAACCAACTGAATATGTATCTGGAAAAGATATTATTTTAGAAGTTATTAGAATGTTAGGTGTTGATGGAGCATTATACAAAACTTTAGAATTTGTTGGTGATACAATTCAATACTTATCAATGGATGATAGATTCTCTATTTGTAATATGGCAATTGAAGCAGGTGCTAAAAATGGTATTTTTGCTTATGATGAAATTACAGAAGAGTTCTTAAAGAAAACAAAAGAGTTAAATAATGGTTTAAGAGCTGAACCAAAAATTCATTATTCTGATGAAGATGCAGTTTACTGTCAAACTCTTGAAATTGATGTAGCTAACTTAGAGCCAGTTATTGCATATCCTTTCTTACCAGATAATGGTCATGCAGTTTCTCAAGCAGTTGCAGATGAAATTAGAGTTGATCAAGTATTTATTGGTTCTTGTACAAATGGTAGATTATCTGACTTTAAAGTTGCGGCTGAAATCTTAGATGGTCAAAGAGTTGCAAGACATGTAAGACTTATCTTAACTCCAGGGACTCAAAAAATCTTAAGAGATGCTACAAAAGCTGGATATATTGATACTTTAGTTGATGCTGGAGCAGTTGTTTCAAACCCAACTTGTGGTGCATGTTTAGGTGGATATATGGGTATCTTAGGTGATAATGAAGTATGTATTTCTACAACTAACAGAAACTTTGTTGGTAGAATGGGATCTAGATCTTCTAAAATTTACTTAGCTAACTCAGCAGTTGCAGCAGCTTCTGCAATTTCTGGATATATTACAGACCCAAGAGGTTTATAATATGCAAGCCCCCTTTGAAATATCTTGTGTAATTCTTTGTGGTGGTAAAAGTTCAAGAATGGGAGAAGATAAAGCTCTTCTTCCATTTTCTTCATATAACTCTTTAACACAATATCAATATGAGCGATTAAAACCTTATTTTAAAAATACTTATATTTCTTCAAAAATAAGTAAGTTTGATTTTCTAGATGATGAAAATCTAATTTTAGATGAAGGTGAGATTTATTCTCCTATTGTTGCATTACAAACAATATTCAAAAAACTTCCAAATCAAAAACTTTTTATTATAACTGTAGATACTCCATTGGTTAGTATTGAAACTATAAGTGAGCTAATTGAAAGCTCGGAAGATAATGAGATTTGCGTTGCTCAAACAGAAAAAACACATAACTTATGTGGAGTTTTTTTGTCAAGTATAAGCTCAACTATTGATAAAATGTTAGAAAATGATATTCATAAAGTTGGCTATTTATTAAAAAAATCACAATTAAATATTTTAGACTTCCCAAATGATGAGGAGTTTATAAATTTAAATAATAAAGATGAATATAAGAGAGCATTAGAGATTATAAGTAATCTTAATAATTAATATTATACTTATTAAGTCAAATATAAGTTTAGTATTATATCTTTTTTGCTATCCTACTGCTACGAAAATTATTTGAAAAAGGAAATCATATGTCAAGACATGAACTAGACGAAGCATTAGAACTAGTTGATTCAGAGATAAAGAAAGCAGGGATCTCAAGAAGAGACGCTTTTAAAATGGCTGGTCTTGGTTCTGCTGCATTCTTAATGGGTGAAACAGAAGCAAATGCTGCAACTCCTGCGCAAGCAAGTGAAGCTCAAGGGAAAATCTTAATTATTGGTGGAGGGCTAGCTGGTATTTCAACTGCTGCAAGACTTAGCAATACTCTATCAACTCCAGATATTACAATTATTGAACCAAATCCAAAGTCAGTTTCTTACCAACCAGGAAATACTTTAATTGGTGCTGGTGTTTATGAAAAATCAGATGTAATGTATGATACAAAAGATTACTTACCAAGCGGTGTAAAATTAATCAAAGACAAAGCAGTAGAATTTAATCCAGATAACAATAAAGTTGTTTTAGCTTCTGGTGAAACAATTTCATATGATTTCTTAATTGTTGCTGCTGGATTAAAATTAGATTTTGGAAAGATTAAAGGACTTGAAGAAGCTGGGGAAGCTTACTCTTTAGGTGATGCATCTAAGATCTTATCATCATTCAAAGATTCAGGTGTTGTATCTGTTTATAATACAGACTCAGCTGTTGCTACTTGGGAACAAATGCAAAAGTTCATTGAAAAAGCAAAATCTGGTCAAAAAGTAAATGGTGTATTCACACATCCTAATACTTCTATTAAATGTGGTGGAGCTCCTAAAAAAATCATGTCTTTAACTCATTCTAGATTAGTAGAAGCAGGAGCTAGAGATAATGCTGAATTAACTTTCTATCCAAATGGTGGGAAAATGTTCGGTGTTAAAGAATACCATGATGCAATTGTAAAACAATTTGAAGCAAGAGGTTTCAAATGGAATTATAAACACAACCTAACTGGTGTTGATTTAGAAAACAAAATTGCTACATTTAATAAGCACTGGGAAGAAAAAGGTGCATATGATGAAGATTTAGAAGAATATGATATGGTTACTAAAAACCAATCAGTTGAAGTTCCTTTTGACTTTATGCATATTACTCCACCTATGAAAGCACCAGATGAGATTGGGAAATCTGCAATTGGTTCTGGAAAAGGATGGGTTCCTGTTGATAAAGAATCTTTACAACATGTTAAATATAAAAATATCTTTGCTATTGGTGATATTGCAGCTGTTCCTATGGGTAAAACAGGTGGAAGTGTTAGAAAACAATACAAAGTATTAGTTGATAACTTAGTTGCTGCTATGGAAGGTAAAGAGTTAACAGCTAAATATGCTGGTTATACGGTTTGTCCTTTAATTACTGATATTGGTAAAGTTATGTTAGCTGAATTTAACTGGAGTAAAAAACCAACTCCTTCTTTCCCATTAGATCCAACTCAAGAGAGATATATCTGGTGGTTAATGAAAGTTTATATGTTAAAACCAATGACAATGTACGGAATGCTATCTGGAAAAGCATAAGCTTTATTAAGTTTATTGAAAAGTCTCAAACTATATGTTTGGGGCTTTTTTTATGTCTAAAAAAAGGGAAAATTAAATGAAAAAAGAGTTTTTAATATTAATTGCTATTTTTTTAGTTTTAACACTTGGAATGCATTATAAAGAATGGATAAGTTATCCTCTAGAGCACTTAAACAATTTACCTAGTTCTGGTGCATATGGAATAGGTTCTATTCATCCTATAGTATTTACAGTTCTTGTGTATATTATTATTTCAATTCCAAGAGGAATTATAAAATTAGTAAAAAGAAATAAATAGTTTTCTATTTATTTTGAGCAAAAAAAAAGGGTTGAAGTAAAACTTCAACCCTTTTTTATGCGATTTGCAAATTTATTAGTTTAATGCTTCTTTAGCTTTAACTACTAATGAAACGAATGCTGCAGAATCATTCATAGCCATGTCAGCTAAGATTTTTCTATCTAATTCAATTCCAGCTAATTTCATACCGTTCATGAATCTAGAATAGTTGATATCATTTAGTCTACAAGCTGCATTGATTCTTACAATCCAAAGCTTTCTAATATCTCTTTTCTTTTGTCTTCTATCTCTATAAGCGTAAACCATAGAATGTTCTAATTGTTCTTTCGCTTTTCTGAAATGTTTTCTTCTACCACTATAGAATCCTCTAGCGGCTTTTAAAACTTTCTTATGTCTTCTTCTTCTAACTACACCAGTTTTAACTCTAGGCATATCTTTCCTTTCTTTACCATTATATATAATAAGGTGTCAACATATTGTTGAACTTGTCCACTTTTTTACGTGGAGGGACTAAAAATTATTTATATGTAAATAATTACGCTTTGTTTAACATTCTTTTAACTCTTGTAGCATCTACAGCTGCAACAGTTTTTGGACCTCTAAGATTTCTTTTTCTCTTTTGAGACATTTTAGTTAAGATGTGGCTTCTGTAAGCTGATCCTCTTTTAATAGAACCATTTTTCTTTACTTTAAATCTTTTTAAAGCGCCACTATTAGTTTTCATCTTTGGCATGGAAGAATTCTCCTTTTAAATTTGCGTTTTCATTTCTATGAAAAAGTTTGTGATTTTACTTAAAATATACTTAATATATGATTAAAAGGATGTTTGAAGTGAAATAGAAGAGAAAGATTCTCTTCTATTATAAGAATTTATAAAAGTTTATAAATTTAGTGTTTGCTATTTTCGTCTTTTTTAGGAACAACATACATATTTACATATCTTCCCTCAAGTTTTGGTTGCTTATCCATTACACCAATATCTTCTACCATTGGCCATACTCTTTTAAGAACTTCTACACCAGCTTCTGGGTGAGCCATTTCTCTACCTTTTAAGAATACTCTGAATTTTACATGTTTTCCAGCTTCTAAGAATTCAATTGCATGTTTAACTTTGTAGTTAACATCATTTTCAGCAATTTTAACAGAAAGTTTAATCTCTTTAACTTCGATAACTTTTTGTTTTTTCTTAGCTTCTTTTTTCTTCTTTTCTTGTTGGTATTTAAATTTACCGTAATCCATGATTTTTGCAACTGGTGGCTTACCATCTGGCGCGATTAAAACTAAATCTAATCCTAAGTCATCAGCAGTTGATTGTGCTTCTTTAGTTGAGATAATACCGTAATTAGTACCATCATCTCCCATACATCTAACTTCTTTAGCTGTAATCATTTCATTCATAATTGCTTCTGGTTTTTTTGGACCTCTAGTACTCAAATTCTACTCCCTGTGTTAATTTGATTAAGCATAGTGAAAAATTCCGCTCTGCTCATATTTGATTGTTCTCTTTTTCTTCTATCTCTTAATGCAATAGTTTGATTTGCAACTTCTTCATCACCAACAACAACGATCATTGGTACTCTTTGTTTTTCAGCCATTCTAATTCTTTTGTTTAGTGACTCATTCATATCAAAGATTTTTGAATCCATCTCATTATAAGTTAATTCTTTTTGTAAATCTTTTGCATACTCAACATGAGTATCTGCAATTGGTACAAAAATTACTTGAGTTGGTGCAATAACAAATGGGAATTCTCCCGCGCAGTGTTCTGTTAAAATACCAATAAATCTCTCAAATGACCCTAAGATCGCTCTGTGAATCATTACAGGTTGTTCTTTTTGACCTTCTGCATTGATATACTCAACTTCGAATCTCTCAGGTAAATTCATATCAACTTGAACTGTACCACATTGCCATTTTCTTCCAATAGCATCAAGAATTTTGATATCGATTTTAGGACCATAGAATGCTCCCCCACCTTCATCAATTCCATATGGTAAGTTCTCAGAATCTAAGGCATCCATGATACCTTTTGTAGTCATTTCCCAGAACTTGTCATCACCGATTGCTTTTTTAGGTTTAGTAGAAACTTCCATTTCATATTTGAAATCAAATAATTTCATTAATGAATCAACAAACTCTAATACATCAATAATAACATCTTTTACTTGATCTTGTGTACAGAAAATATGTGCATCATCTTGAGTGAATTCTCTAACTCTAAATAATCCGTGCATTGCTCCTGACATTTCATGTCTATGTACAACACCATATTCAAATAATTTCTTTGGTAAATCTTTATATGAAACTAAGTCATTTTTAAAGATTTGAATATGACCAACACAGTTCATAGGTTTAATCCCATATTCTTGTTCATCAATTTCTGTAAAGTACATATTTTCTTTATAGTTTTGGTAGTGACCAGAAATCTTCCACATATCAGATTTTAGCATCTCTGGGCCTCTTACTGGCTCATAACCTCTAACTCTGTGTGCTTTATATAAAAGATGCTCTAATTTAGATCTTAATCTAGAACCATTTGGTAACCATAATGGTAAACCAGCACCCACATCTTCATTGAATGTGAATAGTTCTAATTCAGTTCCTAATTTTCTATGATCTCTTTTTTTAGCTTCTTCTAACATTCTAACATAATCGTTAAGTTCTTTTTTATCGAAGAAAGCAATACCATAGATTCTAGTAATCATTTCATTTTCTTCATCACCACCAAGATAAGCACCAGCTACTCTTGTTAGTTTGAATGCTCTGATCATACCAGTAGTTGGTAAGTGAGGACCTCTACATAAGTCTTCAAATTCACCTTGCTTATACATAGTTAATGTATCATCAGTAATTTTAGATAAAACAGCTTGTTTTAATTCATCATCAGCGAATTTTGCAAGAATTTCATCTCTTGTAGTTTCATATCTTTCTATCTTTAATTTTCTATTTGCAATTTCTTTCATTTTCTTTTCAATTGCAGGTAGATCTTCATCTGATATTTTTGAATCTACTTTAAAATCATAGTAAAAACCTTCGGTTACTACAGGTCCTACAAAAAATTTAGCATCAGGATAAAGCTCTTTAATGGCTTGTGCCATCATGTGAGCACATGAATGTCTTAGAATTTCTAAAGACTCAGCAGAGTTGTCAGCTTTAATAACATCACCTTCGATATTTAAAGCTTCAGCAGTCTGAAGGTCATATATTTGACCATCATTTAATACACCAATTGGTTCCAATAATTTCCTTTTTTAATATTTTCTTTCATTAAATTTAGCTTATTTTATCGCAAAGCGACTTAAAGTTAATGAGATATAACTTAATTTAATAAACTTTTGTTACAATAAATTATGATTTTAAACCTATCGAAGATAAAAACAGAAAGCTTATTATTGTTTTGTAAGGACTTGATCCTTTCATATAAAGATAAAGAAGATGTACAGACTTATGGTGTAGATAAAGATGTAATCACAAAGTTCAATTCTATAGGTGATGATATGTTAAAACAGATATCAAAACTTACTTATTCAAATGAGTACTATATGAGTAATCGAAAGCATTATAAAGTAAAAGCTATTTTAGATGCATACAATTTTATAAATGCTGAAATATCAAAAGCCTTAGAAAAAGAGCAATCTTTTAATCCTTCAATGTTATATTTTTCATTACTTGCTGTTTGGTTCAAAGAACTAAATAAAGAACCTCGTTCAAAAGAGTATATTTATTTTACAATTTATCCATATTCAAATGTTTATGATGAGTTTTTAGTGGGTATAAAAAATGATGAGTTTAAAAAATTAAATATTGCTATGATAGAAATAGCTGAAAAGATTATATATAGATTTGATTCTTACTCTTTTGTAAAATAAAAAGAGGAAAACCTCTTCTTATTTAGATTTAGAATCTATATCTCATATACGCTTTAATATCTTGAGCTGATTCAACTGCATTTTGTTGATTTGCAGCAGTACTTCCTATTTTATGAGGTGTACCTTCTGCCCCAAAGAATGCATTACTTCCCATATAATCGTAATCAATGTAAACATAACTTAATCCAAAACTTAATGCTTTAGTTAATTGTTGAGTTCTATAAATTTCAAATGCTTGACCTCTAGTAGCAATTTTAGACCCAGCCATTGTATCTTCACCGTATGTCATTGGTCTCCAGTATTTAGAACCCTTATTCCATTCAATACCAATTTTAGCATCATCTGGGAAAATTGGACAAGGTGCATTTGCTCCTAACCAAATAGAATGTCCTGTTTGTGATTCAGTTGATCCTAACATACCTTTAGCATTTGGTCTAGTTTTACTCATCGCAGCTGATGCAAATAATGTTGTATTATCTAAGAAATCAGAAATTCCATCCCCAATACCTTCAACTTTAAACATTGCAGTTGCTAAATCAATATCACCTACATCATTAAATTGTAAGTTTGCTTGAGCATCCATAATTTGTGATGGAGTATTTTTAGGAGCCGCTTGAAATGCGCCAATTTGTGCATTTGTATATCCAATTAAATTCCATGCTCTTGCATAATTCATATGAACAGAGTATTGACCATCGTCATAAGGAACTAAAATAAATCCAGCCATATCAATATTTGGGTTTTTAGTATCATCATCAGCATAATCTGTTCCATCCATTTGGAATCTAGGTTTAGCATTTGTTAAACCTCTACCTGCACAAAACTTAATCCATGAACCATCAAGTCCACTTATTTGATCTAAGTTAAATTTAGCAGAAGCTCCATCGAACTCGACATTTACAGTATGAGAAAGTGCAGATTTTCTAGCTTGATCAGCTCTAAAGTTAATCCCTAATCCATCAGTTGAAGGTCTTCTTCCTACAGATGCAGTCCAAGCAACATCAGATCCTAAGAAAGTATCATTAGCATAAAGCCAGTATGCTTCTTTAAGTTTAATTGTATTGTCATTTGCATTTTCATTTGTAACCCAGTCAAAATTTGCAAAGCCTGGTTGCGTGTTTGCTTGAGAGTGATTAGCAGAATCTCCAAAAGCTTTTAAGTAAGATAATGTTCCATAAAAAGTTGAATTTTCATCAGCTTTATATTTCATTCCAAGCCATAATCTATTTGTCATTAAAGCATTGTTTTTAGATTTAGAACCATTTGCATGTTTATATTGAATATTATCAACAGATGTTCTGAAATCAACATTCCATTTTAAATTATCACCAGCACTTTGTGCTTTTGCAATAGATGCTTTTTTGTTAACTTTTGCAAGTTTTTTTTCTATTTTAGTAATTCTTTTTTCATCAAGATCAGAATAATTTGTAACTGATTTTGCTTGTTGTTTTTCCATTTTTGCTTCTAAAGCAGCAACTTGTGCTTTTAAAGCTTGAATTTGTTGGTACATCTCAGCATTCATATCATTTGCAAAACTTGCAGTAGATAAGGCAGCAACTGCTGAAAGTGCAATTATACTTTTTCTCATTGACCCATCCTTGTATTTTATTCCACTATTATAAGATTTTATTATTTAATGAAGGGTTAACAACACATTATTTTTACTTATAATTATTACTTGAAAATCTTATATGAATAGGCATAAAAAAAGGTAAGCTTAAAAAAGCTTACCTTATAAAATAGTTTTTTGTATTTATATTAACAAGAAGGAACGTTTCCTGAATCATTTGCGTACTCATATGAGAAATCATAAATATGACTTTGCCATTTTTCTTTAACTTTACCTTTTTCTACTTTTGGGCAGATTTTCATAATCTCTTCTTCAAATTTACCAGCTTCTTTGATTGATTCCCATTCATCTTGTGAGTGTTTAGAAGCAAATTTTGCTCCAGTCATTCCACAAGCTTTTTTTAATTTTTTAGAAAAAAGTTTTTGTCCTTTTACAGCATCTGCTGATAAAATTGTAGCACTAACTCCTAGTACTAATGCACCAGCCATAACAATTTTAAATAATTTCATTTTTATCTCCTAATGATAATTTTGGTATAATTATATCTAATGTATATAAAAAAACTCTTAGAGAATAATATAAGTATAAAGTGAAGTAATCGTGAAGTATTTTTTAATAAAACAGGTAGTGGACTACCTAGCCTCAAATGCCCTAAATATCAAGCTTATAAAGAGAATTGATAACAATATAATTATAATTGAATTTAATAATAAGAATATATTATATTTTGATATGTCAAAGGGTAACAGTTCTATCTATAAAAGTGAAGAAACTTTGAAATCTAAGAAAGATTTTAATGCTCCTTTTGATGTAGTTTTACAAAAAAGGTTCTATAATTCAAAAATAGAAAATATAGAAATGTATCAAGATGATAAAATTATAAATATAGTTGTTAAGTCAACTTCATCTTATAAAAAACAAACTACAACTCTGCAATTGGAGTTTACTGGAAAACATACTAATATTATTATATTAGATGAAAATAGAATTATCTTAGAAGCCTTAAGACATATTGATGAATTTTCATCAAGTAGAGTTGTAAAGGTTGGAATTGAATTAACAGAAGTTCCAAAACAAGATTTTGTACCTAAAATGGATTTTGTTGAAAATATTGAAGAATATTTATATGAAATCTATAGGGAAAAAGAAGAAAAAAGTTTAGAAAATCTAAAAAAACAAAAAATTACACAAATTAGTAAAAAAGCAAAAAAATTAGAGAAAACAATTAATTCTTTACCTAAAAAAGAAGAACTAGAAGAAGAGTCTTTATCTTTCTATGAAAAAGGTAATTTAATACTATCTAATCTTCATGTTTTAAAACCATATCAAAAGAGCTTTATTGCGTATAATTATAATGGGGAAGAAGTAGAAGTTACTCTTGATGGAAAAGGTTCTGCTTCTAGATATTCAAATGACTTATTTAAAAAAGCAAAAAAAGCAAAACAAAAAGCTGAAAATATCTCACTAGAAAAATACAACTTAGATGAAAAGTTAGCATTTTTAAAAAGATTAATAAACAACCTTAGTTTAGCTAATACAATTGATGAGTGTGAATTTCTTTATCCTAAAAAAGAAAGAAATCAATCTCGTGTTAAAAAAGCTCAACCTTATGAAAACTTCTTTTTTGAAGGTTTTAAAATTATGCTTGGCACTAGTGAAAGAGAAAATGTATATTTATTAAAGAATTCAAAAGCAAGCGATTTTTGGTTTCATTTAAAAGATAGAGCATCTTCACATGTAATTGTACAAAACACTAAAAAAACAATACCTGATAATGTAATAGAACAAGCTGCAATATTATGTGCAAAATTTTCAATGGACTATCCCGGAACTTTTGAAGTGGACTATACTCAAAGAAGAAATGTAAAGATTCAATCAGGAGCAAATGTTTTATATAATCCTTATACTACAACTGTAGTGAAAATTTAAAATATAAAATTGCATATAATTTACATGTTTTAGATAAATAATTTACACTATTAATTAAAGTATAGGGATAATTTACATTTTTAGATAAAAATAAGTAATTTAATTTTAAATTATTATAATTTATTTTTCGATATTATTAAAAGAATTAAATTCTGGAGGAAGTATGAAAAAAATAGTAAAATATGGATCAATTGCATTATTGAGTTTATTTGTTTTAACAGGTTGTAGAACAGCATCTGTATATAATGTAGATAATAGCGTTATTCAAGCTAATACATCAAGTTCAAAAGTATATGCTGCAATTAAAAATGCAGGACTAAGTAAAGGTTGGATTATAACAAAAGTAAGCCCAGGCTTAGCTATGGGGACTATTAATCTTAGAAGTCATAAAGCTGTTGTAGAAATTCCTTATACAAATAAATCTTTTTCTATTAAATATAAAAATAGTTTAAATTTAAAGTATGATTCAACTAAAAATGAAATTCATAAGAATTATAATGGTTGGGTACAAAATTTAGAAAATGCTATTAATCTTGAATTGTCAAGATACGCTAACTAGTTTTTACATAATTGAAAAAAGTACTTATTATAAGTTACTCTCAAACAGGTCAACTTAGTGAAGTTACATCTTCATTAAGTGATCCTTTGAGATGTAAAGAAATTGAAATACATCATAAAATAATTAAACCAAAAAAAGAATATCCTTTCCCTTGGAGCTTTTTTGAGTTTATGGATTGTTTTCCTGAGTCTGTTTATTTAGACCCATGTGAAATCGAAGAAATTGAAGATTCTAATGATTACGATTTAGTAATTATCTCTTATCAAGTGTGGTTTTTATCACCTTCTATTCCTATTACTTCATTTTTAAAATCAAAGTTTGCAAAAGAAAAATTAAAAGATAAACCAGTAATAACTGTTATTGCCTGTAGAAATATGTGGGTTATGGCACAAGAAAAAATGAAAAGTTTATTATCTGATGTAAATGCAAAACTTATTGATAATATTGTTTTAATTGATCAAGGAAGTTCCCTTTCTACATTTATTACGACCCCTAGATGGATGTTAACTGGTAGAAGAAATGCATTTTGGAAAATATTTCCAAAAGCTGGAGTTGATGAAAAAGAGATTAAAAATGCTTCAAGATTTGGTTTTGCTATAAAAGAGGCTTTGGAAAATGATTTAGAAAAAGAACAAGTAAGCATTTGTTCTGGACTAAAAGCTGTTAATGTTGATGAAAAATTGATTAAAAGTGAGCAAATTGGTACTAAGAGTTTTATGATTTGGGGAAAACTAATTAGAAAGATTGGTAAAGCAGGGGAATTAAAAAGAAGGCCTTTTATTGCTTTATATACAGTTTTTTTAATTTTAATAATTATGACAGTAGTACCAATTAATATGATTGTTCAAACAATTATAAGAAAAGTAAGTAAAGAAAAAATATTGAAACAAAAAGCATTTTATGAAATGCCATCAGGTAATGATGATTTTAGGATGAAGGATTTTGCTAAGAATGAATAATGTGTATATAAATAATGTTCAAAAATATATGCCAAATGAACCAGTTTTTAATGATGATATTGAAGATTATTTAGGTTGTATAGGTGGAAAAAAATCAAAAGCTAGGAAAATTGTTTTAAGAAGCAATGGTATAAAAAGAAGATTTTATGTTTTAGAAAAAGGAACACAAAAGGCACTTTATTCAAATGCAAGACTTACTGCAAATGCAATTAGAAAACTAGAAGATGATAACTTTAAATTAGATGATTTAGAGTGTTTATCCTGTGGAACAACATCTCCTGACCAACTTATGCCAAATCATGCTTTAATGGTTCATGGTGAACTGAAATTAGATGAAATTGAGGTACTAAGTGCTGCTGGTATTTGTCTAAGTGGTGTTAATGCATTAAAGTATGTATATTATGCGGTGAAATGTGGTGAAATAAAATCTGGAGTATCAACTGGGTCTGAAACTGCATCTGCAATATTAAGTGCGAAAAACTTTGAAGAAGAATCTAAAAACCTTCAAGACTTAGAACAAAACCCACAAGTAGCCTTTGAAAAAGATTTCTTAAGATGGATGTTATCAGATGGTGCAGGAGCTATGCTTCTTCAAGATAAGCCAAATGAGCATAAAGACTCTTTAAAAATAGAATGGATTGATGCTTTATCTTATGCAGGTGAAATGCCAGTTTGTATGTATAGTGGTGGTGAAGTTGATAAGAACTCTTTCTCTGGATGGAGAAACTATACTCAAGATCAAGTTATGGAAAAATCTTTATTAAGTGTATCTCAAGATGTGAAACTATTAAATGAAAATATTGTTGAATATACTGTAGTTAAACCTCTTCGAAAAATACTTAAAAAAAGAGATATTAAAGTGGAAGATGTTGATTACTTCTTGCCTCATTATTCATCTGAATTTTTCAAAGATAAATTATATGCTGGATTAAAAGAGGTTGGTTTTGAAATACCTTTCGAAAAATGGTTTACAAACTTAACACAATTTGGAAATACTGGTTCTGCATCTATTTATATTATTTTAGAAGAATTATTTAACTCAGGGAAACTAAAAAAAGGTGAAAAACTACTTTGTTATGTTCCTGAAAGTGGAAGATTCTCAACTGCATTTATGTTATTAGAAGTAGTTTAATGAAAGAAATAGAAGTTCCAAAAGAAGAAAATAAAACCTTAGATGGTATGCAAAAAGTAATGTATACAAAAGACTCTCAAGGGGATTTTATTACAGAGAATTATGGAAGTAATATAGAAGAATTTGCAACTAAAACAGCTGTGGATGAATATGAACTTTTAAAAGAAGAAGCTCTTTTAGATATAAAAAATGGAGTTTCTTCTCCTATTTGTTTTTTTATGTATGAAAATAGAATGGATTTACCAACACTTGCTAGTATGGTAGGTATGTTTGCCTTTAGAGTAAAAAGACATCTTCAAATGAAACATTTCAAAAAATTAAATGAAAAACTTTTACAAAAATATGCAGATACTTTTAACATTAGTATTGATGAATTAAGGAATTTTAAACATGGAAAATAACTTTAATCACTCTCAATTTGCACACTGTGAAAGTGGAGTAATTTCTACATTAATTTCATCTTATGGGCTAAAATTATCAGAACCTATGGCTTTTGGTATTACTAGTACTTTATCTTTTGTTTTTATTCCTTTAGTAAAAATAAATGGAATGCCTTTAATTGCTTATAGAGATTTACCTAAAAATATTGTAAAAAAGATATCAAAAGTTCTAAATATTAAAATGAATAAAAAAGTTTATTCAAATAAAGAAGAAGCAAATGATGAATTAACATCTTTAGTAAATGATGGAAATCTTGTGGGACTTCAAACTTCTGTATTTTACCTTCCATATTTTCCAAAAGATATGAGATTTCATTTTAATGCACATAATTTGCTTGTTTATGGAAAAGAGAATAATGATTATCTTATCTCTGATCCAGTATTTGAAGAAGAAGTAAAATGTAATGAAAATGAATTAAACAAAGCTAGATTTGCAAAAGGTGCTTTTGCTCCTAAAGGTTTTATTTATTATCCGGATGAAATTCCAAAAGATATTGATTTTTCTTCTATTATAAAAAAAGCTATAAAGAAAAATGCAAAATCAATGCTTACTCCTTTTCCATTTGCAGGTGTAAAAGGAATGAATAAATTAGCAAAGAAAATCTCTACATTAAAAAGAAATAATAATGATAGGTTTTTAAAAAACTATTTAACTCATATTGTTAGAATGCAAGAAGAAATAGGAACAGGTGGTGGAGGATTTAGATTCCTTTATGCTGCTTTTCTAAGTGAATCAAAACAGTATAATTTAGATGAAAAGATTTTAGATGAAGCTTCAGCTTTATTAATAAAATCTGGAAATACTTTAAGAGAGTTTGCTCTTTTATGTGTAACAGCTAGTAAAAACTTAGATAAGTTTGATGCTAAGGTAATTGCCCAAAAATTGGAAGAAGCTTCTTCTTATGAAAAAGAAGCTTTTACTTTATTAAAAAAAATATAGGCTATTTAGCTAACTTTACTAAATAACCTTTATTATTCTTATCCAGTGATAAATAAACAAAACTTTTTTTATCACTATTTAACATAGAAATAATGTTTACACTACCATGTATATTATCATGAGAAAGAATCAAGTTCTTATTTATTTCTAATTCATTTATTTGTTTTGTAGCATATTGATTTAATGATATTAATTCAAAGTCAATATTTAAAAGTAATTCTTTTAACTCTTGAAGATTTGAAAATTGAGTAAATTCTTTTATCTCTGCAAGAGAATTTTCTTTTTCTTTATTTATATAAATCCAAGAACTAATATCTTTTGACGGGTTTTCATTTACATTAGATACATACTTATTAAAATCATATATTTCACTAATAGACTCATCTACATTACCAATTAATAAATCATCTATTTCGTTTAGTTCTAAATCAAATAAAGCAAGTTCTAGTGTTTTTTCAAAAGATAAATCATGTGAAGTTAATACCATATTTTTGCCATTTGATTCAAGGGCTTGTGATACGTAAAAACTTACATTGTTACTATTTATATTTAGAAAATCAAATGGCATAACAATACTATCTTGACTAACTTGTTCTAATACAGTTTTTACACTTGTAATTGAACCATATTCACTTGCAACATAAATTCCCATGTTCTTGCTAATATTTTTTTCATTCATACATCTCAAAGCACCTAAAATTGCTAAGATATTAAATTTACTAGACCTTCGTAAATTTATTTTTGATATCTCTTTTAGAGCACTTTTATATGTTTTAATACTTTGGTTTTCATTGTTTAATGTGTAGGTTTTATGAATATACATTTTAACTCTTATTACTTAATATGATTGAACTATTATTTCCACCAAATGCTACAAAATTAAATAAAATAGTTGCTTTATTTATATTAGTTTTGTGCTCCTGTAAAGGAATAAATTTTATTTCTTCTTCGGCTTTTTCAAATCCTAAAGTTGCAGGTAAGAAATCTTTTTCAATACAGTAAAGTAAAAATGCAATTTCATTTGTACCACATGCACCTAGGGTATGACCTAAATAAGGTTTTAGTGCTGTTACTTCTGTATTTGTTTCATAAGTATTAAATAAAGTATTTATAGCTTTAGCTTCAGAAGAGTTATTATTTTCGCTTCCTGTTGCATGTGCTTTTATTAAATCAATATCATTTAATGTTAAATTAGCACTTGTTATTGAATCATTCATGCAATTAAAAATTGGTTCACCACTTGGATTACTTGTTGTTTCTGAATAATTATCACAAATATTTGAAGATGAAATATATTTAAAATCACTGTCTTTATTTTTCTTTGAATCTAAAACAAGAGCAGAACATCCTTCTCCTAGAATAATTCCATCACTTTTTTCATCAAAAGGTCTATAAACTTTATTTTGAGATAAAAGCATAAGAGAAGAAAAACCATTAAAAGTACTTTTATTAAATAACTCTATTCCAATTACTATAGCTTTTTTGATTTTCCCATGTTTAATTAGTTTTGATGCATAGGCTAAAGCATTTGTACTTGAAGTACATGCTGTTGAGAAGATATTAGATTTATATTTACTTTGTAAATACTCTTCTATAAATGTACCAATATACCCATATCCAATATGTGATAACTCATCTGTATGTTTTTCTTCATGAAATTCTTTATTTATTTGTTCATCAACAGAAATACCCATAGATGTTGAACCTATAAATATATGTAATTCTTCTTTCTCGCTTGAATTTATTTTAGCATCAATAAGAGCATCATCAATTACTTTTTTTAAAATGTCAAAAAATTTATTTTTTTGGCAAGAGTAAGATTCTTCAATTTCATAAAAAGCTTTATCTTTAAATTTATTTTCTAAAAAAGATAAATAGTTATTTTGATTTAAACTATTAACTTTTTGAGTAATATTTTCTTTATTATTACCCAAGTTACAATGTAAGGATTTACCTATTATATAAGTTTCTTTCAAATTTATTCCGGTTGAATATAGTCAGCTAAAGTATTAATAGAAACCATAATCTTTCTAAGTTTTTTACTATCATTAGCTTCTATTCCATACTCTTTTTGTAAAGCCATAGATATTTGTAAAGCATCCATAGAATCAAGCTCTAATGCGCACTCATCACTAAATAAAATATCATCATCATTTATATCTGATGCCTCTATATCCTTATCACATTCTTCAATTATAAGCTCTTTTAACTCTTTTTTGAAGTTATCATCTTTTGAACCAATCATTTACTACCTTTTTTTATTAATAATATATAAGAAATAATGAAGCATATTATAGCAAAAAGAGTTAATTTAAAAATATACTCTTTTATATCTACAAAAGTTCCACCTTTTACAAAAATTTCTAAGAAACTATCTAATGCCCAAGACATAGGAGAGAGTTCTGAAATCTCTTGCATACTTTGTGGCATTATGAACTTAGGCACCATAATTCCACCAAGGGCTGCTAGAATAATATTTGATATTCCACCTATTGTTGTAGCATCTTCACTTTTATTAGCTATGTTTGCAATAACTAAGGCAAAAGATATTGCACTTAATGAAACCACTGAAGCTAATAAAAATATAAGAGCAATATTCCCTTTAATTTGTAAACTATCTGCACCTAAAATAGGCATTAAATAAATACCAATAAGAATCATAAATAGAACTTGAAATAAGTTAATTACATAATAAGGAACAATTTTTCCTAATAAAATTGGCATCATTGACACATTAATACTTTTTATTCTATTTAATGTTCCAAAGTTCTTTTCATTTATAAATGTATTTGATATTGGAATTAGAATAAAAAACATAGAAAATATAAGCCATGCAGGTACACTTTGTTGTACAGAAGTTATATTAAAACTATTCTCTTTTGATATATAATGATGTTTAATACTTTTATTGAAATCTTTTGTTTCTTGGGTATTTACATCAAGTTGGATTAATAAATTTTTGATTAGTTGTTTACTAATATTTGAGCTAATAAGGCTTTTTAAAAGATTAATATTTTGAATAGACATATCAGATGTTGAAAAAACATCAACATTTATATCTTTGTTTTTTTGTATATCTTTTAAATATGAGCTTGGTATTTCTATTAAAAAACTATAATTTTGTGAATATAAAATATCTTTTTTATTTTGTGTTGATTTAGAAAACTTAACATTGAAATAGTTATTGTCCTGAAGTTTATCTAATAAATCTTTTATATCTTTAGACTCTTTTTCTGATGTTAAAAGTACATCAAATTTTACATCAATACTATTTGAATATGTGTTTTTTAAAGCTAATGACATAATAATGATAAAAACACTAGGCATTACAAATAAAACAAGTAAAGCATGTAGATTTCTAAAGATTAATAAGAACTCTTTTTTTAGTATATATTTAAACATTAATCTCTTAAATCCTGTTTTGTGATTTTTAAAAACATCTCTTCTAAACTTTTGTTTCCATACTCTATATTAAGTATTTGTTTATTCTCTTTTTTTAGTTCTGCACAAAGCTCTAGGAAATCATCATAACTATCTTGAGTATTTATTTTAAACTCTTCATCTTCTGTAAAAATTGTAACTACAGAGTTTTCATTTAAAAGATTTACTTTAGAATCTTTTTTGATAATATGACCTCTATCTAAAATAGCAATTTCATCACATAAGTATTCTATTTCATCCATATAGTGTGAAGTGTAAATAATAGTAGTTTTTTTATTGATATTAATTTCTTTGATAATATCAAGAATATATTTTCTAGATTGTGGGTCAATTCCCACTGTTGGCTCATCTAAGTATAAAATTTTTGGCTCATTTAATAAACCAATAGCGATATTTAATCTTCTTTTTAAACCACCTGAAAAAGTTTTTGCTTGTTTATTTCTATATTTTTCTAAAGCAGTCATTTTTATACAAGAGTTTATTACTTCTTGCATTTTATTTGTTTTAATTTTATATAAAGCAGCAAAAAATTCTAAATTCTCATAAGCAGTTAAATCTGGATAAAAAGCATAAGATTGAGGTACGTAACTACTAATACTTTGAATGTACTTTTTATTTTTTTCATAAGTTTTTCCAAAAACTTCTATACTTCCAGAATCTTTTTTTTCTAGATAATTTAAAATAGAAACTAAAGTTGTTTTTCCTGCACCATTTGGTCCTAATAGCCCAAATATTTCCCCTTCTTTTATATGTAAGTTTAGGTTTTCTAATACAGTATATTTATCATAGTTTTTATTTAGAGATTTTATTTTAATTGCCATTAAATATTTACCCTAAGTTTTTTACCTACACTCGATGTTGGAATTTTATCAATACATCTTAAATCCATAGAAAACTTCAAGTTAGATAGATTGTTTTGTAAAATTTGTTTTATTTCTTTTGCTCTAAACTCTTTTTTTGTTTCTAATGTAACATCAAGGATTTCACCTCTTAATGAATCTTTATCTGTTTTTACAAAAACTAAGGCTTTATCTATATGTTCTTGCTCTTCTAAGATATTTTCTATTTGAATAGTAGAGTATCTTTTTCCTGCAATTTTTAGTATTTGTGAGCTTCTCCCTATTAATTTAAACTTTTCATTTTCTCTTTCAATAAAATCAAAAGTTTGTATTTCACCTTTTGTATTTATAAAATCTTTTTCAAATAATACTTTTGAAACAAAAGGAGACTTTACTTTTAGCTCATTATTTATATTAGTTTCAATAACTACATTTTCCAATGGTGTCCATAAAACATCATCATTAAATTTATAAGCAATGCCGCCAGTTTCAGTAGAGCCAAATAATTGCATTACAGGGCAAGAAAACTTTTCATTGAACTCTTTTGCCTCTTTTGGATCTAAAGGTGCTGTGGAGCTTAAAAATAGTGATTTAGATAGGTCTTTACTTGCAGTGATTTTATTTAGAGCTTTTATATAAAGTGGAGTAGTAACTACTAAAGAGTGATCATCACAAATTTCAAGTAAATCATTTGGCAAGAAGTGTTCTTTTAATATGATATCAATATCATTAAAGTATGGATAAAAAAGCCCAGTTAATGAACCATAAATATGAATAAACGGAACAGTTACAATAACTCTTTTTATATTATATTTTTTAAGTAAAGAGCTTAGTGCTTTTATTTCACTTTCTATATTTTGTTTTGTTTTTAATGCCGCTGTACTTTCTCCCGTACTTCCACTTGTAAAATAAACAAAAGAGAAATCTTTTTTATTAAAAATTGTAGATGTATTATTTTTATCTTCAAAACTAGGAATATTTAAATTCTCTAATTTTTTAACTAAAAGTTTATTTGTATCATCAAATAGAATTGATTTTGCATTAGAAAAATATGATTTGAATATATTTAAAGCATTTATCTCTTTTGATGTACTAGAAATATATGAAACTTTGTTTTCATATTCATTATTTATAAATTCATTTTTATCTATTTTATATGAATTTATAGACGCATTATCGTTATAAACTTTTAGATGCATTAGCTACCTTTTGGAAGAAAATTAAAATTAAAATTGCAAATATTCCTAATGTGGCAACACTTCCAATTGAAAATAGTGAATTAATATCCGAAAATATTAAAACTCCAAATCCTGCAAAGGAACTGATTGCTGAGAATATTATTGCTTTATTTGTTTGCTTTGAATTATCTTTACTAGAATAAATTGCATAATCTATACTAATTGAAAGAATAATAAAAAACATAAAAATATGTAAAATATTAACAGGAATAAAAGATAAATATAAAAATATCAAGGCACTTGGAAATAATAAAAAGTTAAGCGCTTGAATCATTTTACTTTTTGTTATGAATATTATTATAAGTGTAATAAAAATAAGGCTTGAAAGACCTAAAATAATTATTTTTTCTAGTTCTTTTTGTAGATTTTTCTCAAAAAGTGTTTTTAAACTTAGTGAGTAAATGAAATCTTCATCTAGAATTCTTTCGTACTTATTATTTGAGACATTTATATAAGAGATATATTCATTTTTATATTGTTTTATTATTATTCCAAACTCTCTTAATTGTTCATAAGAATAAGAAGGTTTATTTACTTCATAATCATAGGCATTTATAAAAGAATCTTTTTTAAAAGAAGTATTTAGAAGCTCTTTATCTAATGATCTTTTTATCTCTTTTAATGAACTTTTCTCTAAGTTTTTATATGTTCTTTCAAACTTCTCTTTACTTAGTAATTTATCTAAAGATGAAGTTGCTAATGGATCAAGTCCTTTAATTTTTTCATTAAATAAAATAAGTTCATTTATATTAGATGCTTTAATCAGAACAGTTTTTTGTCTATTTTTATCAAACTTATTTTTAAAGAACTCTTCTTTTTCTTTTAAACTTTTATTATTATAATCAAGTGATTTAATATCAAAATCAAGGTTTATATTTTGTAGTGAAAAAAACAGAACTAAAATTGATATAGCAAAAAAATAAAACTTTTTGATTGAGATTTTATTTTGATTGAACAACTTGAAATCTTTTTGTTTAAAAGAGATTTTGGGATAAACAAATGCAAAAATTACATAAGAAATTAAAAGTGAAACCATCGCAAATCTAGTGATTTGTTCAATTAGTAAAAAGTTACAAAAACTCAAAATAAAAAAAGCAGAAAAGGTAGTGAAGAAACCTAAAAATACCTCTTTATTAAATGCAGATTCTTTTTCATAGTTTTTGTGAAAATAGTGATGAAACATATAATCAATTGCAATTGTACTAATAGATAAACCAAATACTAAAACAAAAAGTGAAATTTCTTCATAAATAAAAGTAAGTATAAGTGTCGCAAAAAGTGATGAGGAAGCAAGAGTTAAAAGGGTATTACTCAATAAACTAACATTTCTTAATATAAAAAAGTACAAGAAAATAAGTAAAGTTCCAGCTAATAAAACTATTTTATTAACATCATTTTTTATATATCTCGAGTTTTCTACAAAATAATAAATTGATGAAAAAGTTGTAATATTCTTTGTTTCAATGTTTTTAATTTCATCATATATTTTCTCATAAGTATTTAAAGAGTTTATATCTTTATTCAAAGAGTAGATTGATATATAACCATAATCTTCTAATACTAATTTTCCATTTTTAATATTTATTTGAACTTCTTTTTGTTTGACAAGTTCAAAGGGATCTATTTTATTTATGTTTATTGTAATAAATGAGTTGACAATAGAGTTATATAAACTATTTAATTCCTCTTTTACATCTAAACTAGCTGTTTTATTTTTATTAATCTCATTTAAATAAAAGTAGTATTTATCTTTGTATTGTATAAAACTTTTTGGTTGAATATTATTCTCTTTTTTTATACCACTAATTTTTTGAATATTTCTTTCAAATTCTTTTAACTCTTCTAGAGATTTTTTATCTAAGCCTTTTACTGCTATTAATACTTTTTTATTTGATTCAAAACTTAGGAACTCTTGTAAAAGTTCTTTGTTTTCAGATTGTGGCAATAGGGCATTAATATTTGTAGATATTTTATTATTTATATTAAATACAAAAAAAAGAGTAATTAATATAGTAAATAAAATATAATTAAAATATTTAATCATTTAACTCTCTAATTGTAGTAATATTTCCATTTGTCATCTTAATAGTCAGAAAATCAAGCTTTTTATCTTTTTTGTACTCAACCTCTTCAATATAATTTGTTAATGAACCAAGTGGGTTTAAGGTAGTTATTTTATTGGTTTTATTTATTTTAAAATGCTCTTGTAATGTTTGTAAATCATTTGTATGAATAGCTTCAATTAATAAAAAAATAATTTTTAATGCAATTTGTTTATTCAAATCAATAGTTTGAGTATCTTCCTCTGTTTTAATAGTGAGATTATCTTCTTTGTATATTAAAACTCTATTTGAATTTTTATATTTTAAAGTTATTTGATTCTCTTTGAAATCTAAAGTTCCTTTTTTAAAAACAGTATTATCAATAACTTCTATGTATTTTTCCTCTTGAAAATTAATAGTAGAAGCATTAATATTAAACATAAAAATCGATAGTAACAGAATAAACTTAATCATGTAAAGCCTTTAAAAATACAAATTTTCTATGTAAATATTGAACAATTCCAGCAGATATAAATAAAAAATACCAACCAAAAGAACTATAAAATATCCAAGAGCTTATATCTTCACTTTGAAATATAAGAGAGTGGATATAAATATTTACACAAGATATTATAATCCAAAAAAGTGTAGATTTGTGAATATACTCTTCTTCTTTTTTAGAGATTTCTTTTTTTGAAAACTTCTTTGCAAAATATAAAATTACAGATTTTTTATTTAAATATGAAATAAAAATTATAATTGTAAATATTGATGAGATAATTAAAGGCATAGCTTTTAATACTAAAAAGTCTTCAAAAAAATAAGTACATATTGATAAAAGAATATATAAAGTAGGGTATAAAGACTCTTTATATGATTTCTTAATTGTAAAAGCAAACCATATAAATGAGCTTAAAAAAAGAAAGATACTTACATCTTGAATATCAAAATATCTTAAAGATAAAAACACTAAAGGTGCATAAATTAAAGATATTATGATATTCATAACTTATCGAACCATTGCACCACTAATGTTTAGTACTTCACCACTAACATATGTAGCTTCATGACCCATAAAGTAAGCACATTTAGCAACTTCTTCTGTTTTACCAAATCTTCCTAAGGGAATTGCTTTTTTCATCTGTTTTACATTTGGAATATTTTCAATCATTTCTGACTCAATAATTCCAGGAGCTAGTGCGTTTACTCTAATATTATAACGACCAAGTTCAATAGATAATGTTTTTGTAAGAGCAATTATTCCACCCTTAGAAGCAGAATAATTAGCTTGCCCTGAATTACCCACAAGACCAGATATTGAAGCTACATTTACTATGCTTCCACTTTTTTGCATCATCATATTTTTTACAACAGTTTTAATAATTTGATAAGGTCCAGAAAGATTCGTATTTATAACATCTTCCCACTCCTCATCATTCATAAAGAAAAACAGATTATCTTTGATAATTCCCGCATTATTAATAAGTACATCAATTTGAAGATCTGCTAATTTCTCTTTGATATCTTCTTTATTTTGCATATCAAAAGTAATTAGTTCTCCATATTCTATTTGATCTAAAATATTTTGTGCTTTTTCTTGATTTGAGTTATAGTGAACATATACAAAATAATCATTTTTTGCATACTCTTTTACTATAGCTTCCCCAATACTTCCCGTTGCACCTGTTACTAATACTTTTTTTCTGTCCATGTTAATTCTTTATATAAATTTAGTTGTTAATATAGTCTACTAAAAGAGGTCTTTTAGATGCATCTTTTCCCATCCAATCTTTATAATATTCTATATAGTTTTCTTGAATGTCTTCTATATTTTCATTTGCCCAAATTTTTGTATCAGTATTTGATTCAACTGTTTGACAATCTTGAATCCATTGTTTAAACTCTTCTGAGTTTAGTTCCATATTTGTTAATGGTTTTAAAGAGAATCTTGCTTTCCAAATTCCCATTCTTGGGGTTACAAGCGCATAATAAGTTTTATTTGGTAATAAGTTTGCATACATAAAGTCTGCACTTTCCCCCATAATCATAAATATATGTTTCCCTGGTTCAACATCATAACTTACTTTCTTTTTAGCCGCAATAATTGCAATAATTGATGGTTTTTTATCTTTAATTTTAAATAAACTAGATTGAATACCAAAGGCCAAAGTACTTGGTCTCATAAATATTACTTTTGATTTACCTTCAATAGGTTTTGTAAGAGTATTGTCAACTGTTGCTATTTGCATATTCTTGATTGCACCAGAACAGCCACTTAAACTTAATAAAGCAACAGCTAAAATTAGATAATTAATTATTTTTTTCATGCTACATCCTTTTGATTTATATAAATTTTCCATCAGTTAATAATGTTTTTAAATTTTTAATATCAATATCCATTCTTCTATCTTCATATAGAGGTTTTACAATTGCTCTAATTTCATCATGAATGTTTTTTAAATGTGGTGAAACTTCTGCTTCTCCTCTTATATCAACAGCTTGTGCCATTCCAATAAATGCAATTGATAACATATTATGTAAATCAGGCATCATTTTTGCAAAATCATTAGCAGCAGTTGTTCCCATAGATACTTTATCTTGATTTAAAGATTCAGTTGGTCTTGAGTGAATAGATGCAGCAGTTGTATTTTTGATTACATCAGCACTTAATGAGCTTAATGAAATCTGCATAGCTTTAAATCCATGGAAAAATGGCTCTTTTGATAACTTTAAGTTCTCACCTAATCCTCTATTGAATTTATGGTCAACTAATAATGCAAACTCTTTATCTAATAAGTCAGCTAAGTTAGCAGCACAAATTTTAAGTGTATCCATAGCGTGAGCTACATATCCACCATAGAAGTTACCAGATGTATAAATCTTTTGATTTTCACCATCAATTAATGGGTTGTCATTTACAGAGTTAATTTCTGTTTCAACCCAATTTTTAGAGATTTCTAAATTATCTCTAATTACTCCAAGAACTTGTGGTGCACATCTCATTGAGTATGTATCTTGAATATTTAAGTGATTATCAGCAAAGAATTTGTCATATCTATCATCCCTACCATGAGTTAATTTTGAACCTTGAATTTTTGTTTGAATATTTTTTGCACTTGCGATTTGTCCGCTAAATGGTTTTGAATCATGTACAAAATCAGCAACAGGAGTGTCATCTCCTAATAATACTTCAAACATACCAGCAACATAAGATTCCATTGAGTCTAAAATTACTTCGAATTCTTCAATAGCTTTAAGAGCAATAGCACTCATAATTGTAGTACCATTCATAATTGCTAAGGCTTCTTTAGGTTCAAACTCATAAGGAGTAATATTTAGTTCATTATAAACTTCCATTACGTCTTTAATTTCACCCTTGTAATAAACTTCTCTCTCTCCTGCAACAACAGCAGCGATATAAGATAATGGCGTTAAGTCTCCACTTGCACCTACTGAACCTTGAGATGGAATAACTGGAATAATATCTTTTTGAATTAACATCTCTAATCTATGAAGAAGATTCATTGAAACACCTGATCGTGCTTTACTTAAAGAGATAGTTCTACAGATTACTGCATATTTACATACTTCATAACTTAGGTTTTTACCAATACCACAACCATGGAATCTAAAAAGATTTGTTTGTAATTTTGCTGCATCATCATAGTTTACATAATTTCTACCTGCATC
>Ga0193952_1000052_pt1 | contig 48888 bp, 81 predicted proteins | sample BB_3_MG_FD_140368 | JGI IMG/M metagenome (GOLD analysis project Ga0193952, IMG submission 140368) | Microbial mat bacterial communities from the Broadkill River, Lewes, Delaware, United States - BB_3_MG | ecosystem: Environmental > Aquatic > Freshwater > River > Microbial mats | place: USA... | reverse complement strand
TAATCAGGGGTATCTGTTAAACCTAACCATGTACCCGTAGTACCTATAACGTTAGTTCCTGAAGTCAAATAAAAATCATCTAATATAAAGCCGGTTAACCAATCAGCACCTAGTTCGAAAATAATAAAATCTAACTCGAAGTCAGTATCCCCGAAAGCAGATAATGGTATAATTACGCTTTGATAGTCTGTCAAGTTTGAAAAATCTAAACCATAATCTCCATTACTTATCCATATACTAGACCCTTCTGACTGTGTACCTTTAACTTTCATTTGTATTCGTGAAAAAGAAGCATCTACATCTTGCAGTTTAATATAAAAATGAAAGTTAGAATATTCCGATAATACAACAGTACTAGGTGGAGAAAAATAAACTGTCTGTATACCTACTGTACCTGACTTATAATTCATTGAGTAGTTACCCGTTCTAACATCTGCTACATATTGAAAATTAAAAGCATTACTAGACGAAAAATAATTAAACTCGTTCGGTTCTTCTACTCCTTCTCCATAAACTAATAACCTACTAGTCCCTTGAGGTTGTGAAGATCCGGCAGGGATATAAGAGAAAGAAATTTCTACCTCACCTCCTCCTATCTCCGGTTTTACAGGATTACTACTAGGTGTACCCTGTGTTATAATTATGTCTCCATCAGCATTCACAGAAAAAACATCAATTCTGTCGTAGTCGTCGTCCGAGTTAGCTAATGTTACAATTCCTCCTTCTGATGAATATTCTGAATTATTTATAAAATACGTTAACGGAGAAACTTCATATGTCATTCCTTCTAACCAAACAACTCCTCCGCTTTTTAAACCATCTGTATATAGCGATAACGGTGAACCATTCCCTAGTATGTCAGACATTCTGAAGTTAACTGTTTTTCCAAAGTTTTGATAATCAGTACCTATAACATAATCATAAACTGATGGTGTCTTTATAGGGTACCTATTCGTATTTTTAATTCTTGTCATTATTTTTTCCTTTTTGCAAAAGTACTAAATTTTAATACTCTTCGTTTTTTACCATTTGAATGTTACCTCTAAATCTAAAGTTTGATTAAAAGGATCTACGGACAAACCGTATATTTTGTTATTTTTCTTATTTAATAAATTCAAAGAAGCTTTTACAGACGGTTTAAGAGGAGATTTACCATAAGGGGTCATAATACTACCTCCGTAATACAAAGCTCCTTTACGAGGTACGTCTGTGGTCACAGTGGTGTCTAAAGGTATCGTATATTCCTCTGTTTTGTAATCTACAGATACTTTGTCTAATGTACCTGTGGTTTCAGCATTGACTGTTATTGTTTGAAAATCATCTTTAAATTCTTCTTTATATGTTCGCTTTATCGCGAAAGTCTTAAGTGCTTTTAAAGAATCTAATTCTGTTTTGGCAGAATCTAATTGTCTTTTTAAGTTTATATTTATAGGGTTTGTTACGGATATCGAATCGTATACAATCAACGGTTCCGGATCTTCAACAGGATCGAAAGAGTTATCAGTGCTAGGTACCGGCACTTCTATGTAAACGGGTACTTCTATTTGTTCACTATCATTACCCACGAACCAATACATCAGTCCACCACCTAATAATAATCCTACTATTACTCCTATTAAAAAATTTTTCATAATTATTTTCTATAATTATATCTATTCTTTTAAATATTTTATTGCTGATTCTAATATATTGATGTCATCTTGTAAATGTCCTATTCCTCTATTACAATTATCACAAAGTAATCCTCTTACTTTACTAGTTTTATGACAATGATCTATAGCCAAAGCTTTACCATTTTCTTCTTCACTTTTAAAACATATTTTACATTTATAATTTTGTTCTTTTTTAAGTTTTAAATATTCTTCTGGTAATAAATTGTATTGTTTTAATTTAAATCTAGTTTTAGCATCTATACCATCATCTATAAATCTACCATTATTTATACCAGAATTATCTTTTTTACCTTTTTTATATGCAATAATAGCAGATTCAGCTTTAGTTCTTAATTCTAATTTCCAAACTTTTTTAGCTTTATAAGCTAAAGAACTATTAGGTATTTTATAATCTTTTGCAATATCTCTTAAAGATTCTAAATTATCAAAATATCTTTTTATAAATATATCTTTATTTATTTTCTGTAGTCCCATCTATACCCTTTTCCAGTTTTAGGATTAATTCCTCGAATATCGTAGTGTACAAAACCGTTATATAATCCTAATCCTCCTTGTTTCATTAATCCTTTGTTTATCAATTCTTCGATTTTATCTCGTAACTGAAGAGGTGTTAGGTCTTTACATGTTATGTCTGAAGCCTTACCTAACAAGTGTTGACTTTTATGTGACCCACCTACAGACTTATTATGAGATGGAGACCTATACCCCGAATTGATATGGATCGGTGACCCTATAGCATCTCTTAGAATTTGTAGATTTCTAGCTAATTCTTTAACGTTATTAAATACTGACAACGGCATTCTTTTACCGTCTTTAGAATTAAACTCTCTCTTGTTAAAGTTTGTAGTTATTTGATTCATTATAATTCTTCTTTTGTTGGAGCAACCCCCATAACGATACCTGATATACCTATTACTTTATTACCAAGTTTTCTAGGGTACTTTAAAACGTCAGCGTAGTAATAACCACCTGCTCCATCGTCTATAGGTTCTACTTGTCTACTGAATTTTTTCTCCCTCATCACCTTAGCGTCGTGTTTTTTAAAAGCATTAACTACTTCTTCTGACCACACTGATGAGTCCTCGTTACCTAAATAGTCAGTTGTTGTATACCCTCTAGGTATTAAGAACATATCTTCATAAATAGAGTTGATGAAGACTAGTTTACCTGACGTATCTTTCATCCACATAGCTAACGGTATGTCTACATGTGAACTTTCAAATATCATCAATTGGTTTTTAAGTGTTGATATTTCTTGTTTATGTTCAATTTCCCTCATTCTAGCACCTTCTAATTTATTCTCTAGTTCTGTTACCCTAGCTCTCAAAGGTTCTAACAGTTTCTCCCAATGTAGTATAAGTCTATCAGAAGCATCTATTTCTGTTTTCTTGTCTTCTGTTTTAGAAGAAAAATACCCGTTGATGACAGCTCCTAACGCTCCTCCTCCTAACAACGAACCCACTAATCCTAATATTGTTGACATTTCCATTTATTATTCTCCTAGATTTGTTCTACAAAAAGAAAAGAACGTTTCTCTCGTAAAAGGGGTTAATGTGTCATCTACGGCTTCAGATAACATTATTTTTTTAGAAGTTACATTTAATTCGTCAGGATATAGTTTAACAAATTCTATATTGTCATAATTCTCTAAAGCTTTAATATCATAATATACTCTCGATTTAGGAACGTCTATCAGTACCACTTCTTCTTTGATATCATATACAACCAAAGAGTTATTTATGATTTCTATTTTTATAGCCATTATTTATATTTTGTATCTTTGCAAAGATACAAAACAATTTGACAGTTAGATTTTATGGGAAAATATTATTTGTACAGATATGTGAGATTAGATACAAACGTAGTATTTTATGTAGGTATTGGTACAAAACACTCATCATACATAGTTAACATATTGAAAAATAAAATTAACCCTAAAAAGAACCCTATAAATATAAAATATTATGGCATTAAGTAAATCTGCACTCTACTATAGAAAAAATAAAAAAGCTAGAGATAAAAAGAAAAAATATGACGCAACTTTAAATAAATCTAAAGCTCAGACTAAAAAGAGAGTTGAATCGAATAGAGCTAGACGTAAAGCAAAAGCAGCAGGTAAAAACATAAAAGGTAAAGATGCTTCACATACTAAAAAAGGAATAGTCTTTAAAAAATCATCTGTTAATCGTGGTTCTAAAAGTGATTCTGCCGGAGACAAGAGAGCACGAGGAGGAAAAAAGAAAAAATAAATAACAAAAAGCCCTTACTCTTCAGTAGGGGCTTTGTCTTTATTCATTCTTTTGATCATGTCCATGTAGTAACCATTTATCCTAGGCGATCCTTTCTTCATCATGTCATTAGACACAGGGTTTTCCGGAATCTCTTCTACACCGCAAGAATATCTATGCATCTTATTACATAATATCTTACCTTTCTGAGTCAGAGTGTATAATGCATGTTGTCTACCTTTCTGTGCTCTCCATAACTTAATCCACCCATTCTCTTCGAATTCAGTTAGTGTCTTGATTGCATACAACCCTAACAGCTTATGGTAATCGTTAAATTGCTTTTTAGAAAAGGCACCTACACCGTATAAATACAACAGTAGCTCTAGGTTTGGTCTGTTGAGGTCTTTGTTGTTCTCTAAAGCCCATTTAAACACGATACGAACGTACTTTAAAAAATCATATTCAATACGAGATCTGTATCTCGGTAAAGGTTTTTTAAGTGTTGTTGGTGTATGATCTTGATACTTGTACTTCTTTTCGGCTCTTTTCTTGGCATGTTGTGCCTTAGCCTTTTTACTATGTGTGGCTCTAATCTGTTTGATTTGATCTTCGTGCCACGCGATAGTTCCGATTTTTGTTTTTTTGTTTGCCATTATAATGATATTTGTGACAAATATAGTAAATAAATGTGACAAATCAGAATTTCCGATGGGATTCGAACCCACATAAGAAGATTTGCAATCGACCACCTAAACCAATTCGGACACGGAACAATTTGTGGGAGCAGTAGGACTCGAACCTACATTTCTAGGACTTCACTCTAGCACATAGACCTGCTTTGTTATACTCCCAAGGAAGTGTATTAATTAGTACTTATTGTCTTTCTTCAAATGTCTTTATTCTATGACAATTTGAACACAAAATTTGACATTTTCTCATTTCGTTTTTTAATTTAGATAGTGTGTAAGCATTAGATGCGTGATTACTAATATTGAATTTCTTTATACTATTATCTAAATGGTCGAAATCTAAAACCCTCCAATCTTTTATTCCACAGATCTTACAACCATACTTCGATTTAACCTTTCTTATAAATTGCCTTTGATACTCTCTAGTAGCTCTCCTAATTCTATTTTGTCTTTCTCTTTGGTGAATCTTAGTTATTGGTGAACAGTGGTAACTGATTGTAGATTTACTACAACCAAGTATCTTAACTATTTCATTATAACTCAGACCCTCTTTCCTTAACCTTAGTATTTTATCTCTCATGTTGTAAATATAAGGAAAATACAAGTACGACTCTTTTTGTACTTATTCAAGGAATCGAACCCTGTCCCTGCGAGGTTTTGGAGACCTGCTGCTTCCATAAGCTAATAAGTATATTGCTCCCTATGCTGATTCTGCCACAGCGACCCTTCGATTAACAGTCGAACGCTCTACTTCTGAGCTAATAGGGATTATTTGCAGAAAGAGGTGGTCGTGATCCACAGCCCCTCATGAGACCCATTCCTTTAGCAGAGGAAGCCTACCCTAGTCGGTTCACTTTCTGTTTAGCAGTAGATAAAGGAATCGAACCCTCAAGCTTTCAAACTTGGCACGGTATTCAACACCGCTTATGCACCGATGCATGCTACCTACTATTTGTGGGGCTAGGTGGACTCGAACCACTCCCAATTAAGGACGGGGTTTACAATCCCGTTGCCATATCCGAATGACTTTCTATCCCCAAATTATAAATACAAAAAGACCCCAACATTTCTGAAAGGGTCTCTATGAGCAATTATATGAAAAATTATTTTCAGTTTAGCACATACTTCCCTTGTCCGAACGAATTCGAATAACTCCAAAAGAAATTATATGTGTTTAAGTTTTTCATTGTTTTGTTTATTATGCACTTACATCTTCTGATGTTGCTACTGTTTCTACGTAAATATAATTATAGCTACCTGTAGCCATTACTGTTGTTACATCAAATACGTGAACTTGTGTAGGTAAAGCCCCTGTAATCAATACTGAAGCATCTGTTAAATCGGCTACTCCACTAGATCCTAGTTTGGCATACTTACCTTCGATTGCTGCAACTTGTTCTACTACTGCTTTGTAAGCATCGATAGGCATTGCGATTTGTGCTGTTTGATCCACTATGTCTTGTCCTACAGCATCGTTAAATGTAACTGTGACATTTCTAGCTTCTGTTATTGCGTTCCTCATGTTTTCTATTATTAGGTTGTTGTGAGTTGCAAATATACGTAAATTATTTTAATTGTCGAAATTTAACTTATGACAAGCATCTACGAACGACTTAATTACTTGATCCTCAAGGACTAGTGGGTGTCTGTTAACATAATTTTTAGAAGCTTCTCTAATCTTACTAGAGGAATGCCCTAAGAAATCTTTGTACTTTTGGACAGTGTCATCGATCATGTCGTGTCTGTCGATCAAATCTTCCTGTAATTCTCTAAGGAAGTTGTTTATATTAAACGTTATTCTTCGCGTTGTTGTCATATTTTATTTGTTGTATTACAAATATACGAAAATTATTTGTTATAATTCTTTACTTCTTTCATCGTATTGTTGTTTTAGTTCACTAACTTTGTCTGTGAGGTAACCTATTGTGTAAGCAAAGGCTTCTTCACTTTTCTGAGAATATTTAATACCCTTTAATTGTAATGTGGTCATTACTGCATGAAAACACTCGTGGGCGATTGTACCTATGGTTGCTTCCTCTGATATAACAATAGCATGTATATTTCTTTTCTTATGATACACGTATGCAGCATCAGTATTCTCCCAATCACTCCATACTGATAGAGCTTCGTGTAAATTTTCAGAACAACTCATTGCTTCCTCACATGTTTCACCAATTGCTATATTCAATACTATTTTGAAGATTGGTATCTCTACGTTAGCTAGTAGTACATTGTCTTGTATGTCTTTCATATAATCTTTTTGTCTGTACTTCAGAAAAGTTGTTACCTCTACTTGTTTTGAATCCGGCAGCATTCAGTTTCTGAGTTATTTGTTTAAAATTGTGAGTGTCAGCTAAAGCAACAATGAATGCTGTAGCTTTGACGTTGTTAGGGTTCTCTTTAGCTTTTCTTTGACGAACCTCTATTGATCTCATTCTAGCTTTGTCTGTTAAGTTCTCAGGCTTACCAAGGGATTCAACTATATTACCTGCTTTAGAGATATGTACTTCTCCGTTGGCAATTTTGTGTTTGATCTCACCCAATGCTCCTTTAACTCTCTCACGGATCTTCTTTCTTTCATCTTTTGCTAAAGAAAACTTAATGTCTTTAACAACTTCCGGATCATGTGGTGAATCACATTCTATAAAGTCGATGTGTGCTTCATCAAGCATTTGACGATATTTGTATCCACCACGAGATATTCTAGACATCTCTTTAACAACCAAGACTGCATTGTGTTCTTTACAAGCATTGATTGCTTCAAGCATTCCTTTACGTTCTTCAGATGCTCCGGATTCTATGTCTTGGTATTGACCAACCAATACTCCGTTTTCTGATATATACCCTGTTACGGATCTCATTTGTGACATTAGACCTAATCTAGAATCACCTTGTTCTTCTGTTGATACTCTGTAGTAACCGATGTAATTTTTCATAATTATTGCTGTATTATTTACCGCAAATATAATAACATCTGTTGAACCATGCAAGTATTTTATTAATTATTTTTCTAAAATTTCTTTAACGTGTTGATCATAAAGGAGTTCTGCGTCGTTAACGATCATGTTAATGTGAACTTTGTTTGTCGATTGGTCTAGTTCTGCACCATACTCTAGCATTTTTACTATAAATTCTTTCTTTTCCATAATCTATTCTAAATAATATAATCGAATCGACCCATGCGATTCAGTGATGTCAACTATTGTACATCCTTTACTGTTGACGTAATTTATTAATGTCCTCGAATCCCTGAAGTTCAGCATCTTTAACATTTTCTGTGGTTCTTCCTCTTCTATTGGTTCGGGATCATGAGGCATATGTAAAGGGTTCGGGTTTGACACATTCATCATAGACTCAGACAACATGTGTGTTTTATACACATCGTCCGGAGTCATGTAGTTATCAGACATTGGTATTTCGATCGGTGTTAATTTACCACCTCGTATGTGCTTCAGTAGTTGTACCAAAGACAACCTCATTTCTTGTTTGTCGTCAGAGGCTATTGCTTTTTCTGCTTGTTGTATTATGTTTTTCATTAATTAACTTGTTTACCACAACTGTTACATATCATCACCGGCTTCTTAAGACTACTCTTGATAATTGGGTCAGGGTATTCACAGTCACATTTGTTATCGGTGTGTTTGTCTATTAAATAAAACGTTAATATTGTTAATAACATCATTAATATTATAAATGATAGTACCAATGTTGTCGGGTTCATGTTTTCCATGTTTTTGTTTTTTGTTATAATAAATGTATGTTGTGTTAATAGGTGTTATCAAGTATTAAAACGATTTAGTAACAAGGGTTATAAATAATAAAACCCTTGTTACCGCACCGTTAGAATCTACTTATTTGTTTGTTCGTAAATCCAATTTTCAACATCAGCGTGACTGATCTCTTTTAGTCTGTCTTCAGTTGGTGCTATATCAAAGCCCTCTTTTAAGGCTTCTTTAGTAGCACTTTCATATTTGGCTTTTCTTGTTTCAGACATCAAGTAAGAGCCAAAACTCACAAGGTCTTTTCTGTTAAAATACGTTACCATTTTTCTATATTTTTAATGATTACTACCTACTCTATACGGGCTTTTCGGCTTCCTCCCATTCCTTTAATATAGGGTTTTACTATTCATAGTCCATGCGTTGGTTGCAATTTATAGTGTCTGCTACTTTATATTTATTCCATTCTAATTCATAGACGTAAACTTTTTTAAACTTTTCATCAGTTTTAATAGTAAGCACTCTATCACCAGCTAAGTTGCTTAACTTTTCATAAACTACACCACCGCAAAAGTTTTCTACGGTATCTTTTGGATGGTTACAGCTAATAAAAACTGTAACTAACAAAGTGTATAATGTGTAGCTTTTAAGTGTTTTAAATCGTCTCATTAGTTCCTTTAAGTTTTTCAAAGTAAAACTCACCATCAAAGGGTTTGAAAGATATGATACCGTATTTCATCGCTAACCTAACTATAAATGGCTTTTTAATCCTTTCAGTAATTGTGATTAATTGTTGTCTAAATTGCTCAATTGTAAATGTGCTTTTATAGAAATTACATTGTCTACAAGATGGATTATAATTTTTAATATCATCTATACCACCTTTATTTTTTGAGTCTATATGGTCAACTTGCATTTTGTTATATTCTAAATCTTCGCCACAATAAGCACACTTGCAATCATATTTCTTCCAAACCTTTTCTCTAATTTCTTTTTTCATTTTTTGTTTTTCATTTTTTGTTATAACAAATGTACGATAAATTTATTTAATATTCAACTAAATCTTTAGTTGATATAGAATTAGCTCCGGAAACCCTTTATTTTGTTACTACTATAAATTTTATCTATGGTAGTATTGATTATGATAAGATTTGTCTATAGTATAGAGATTTTGAGTTTCATTTATTTTTTGTATATTTGCATCGAAGAGTTTTATAATAGTTTCTCTGTGGTACAAAAAACGGTGTTGATTTATCTAGACCATTATAACTCAAGATAAGGTTGATTCGTGCATAAATAAGGATATTTATTCCTTTAAGTACTTCTGTTCACGGGGAAGTAATCCGGTTAGCCACGTTAGTGGGGTTTACGGAAAGGAGGGAGAAGGTTCAACTTAATTGTTGTTCGTAACCGTAAGGTTATTTGTTGATTGGGACTCAGTAACATCAAACAAATTATTTCTCGTAAAATTTATATATTCTTTATATAGGTTTTAGGAGAAGTTGTATCTAAGAGGATCTTGTAATATCAATTACTGAGTTATGAAATAGGTTATATAACAATATGTTTAATAACAATAATTAATATAAACATAATGGCGAATACTATAAAAGATATTGATAACAAGCCTTTCTTTATTGGTTACAACGGTTGGTGGTATAGATAGTGCAGATATTAAAAACAAAATTATGAATAGAGAAAACATACAAGAAGACTTTAGAAAGCAAACAGGACAATCCACAATTACATTAAATAAGTGCGATGTAGGCACGAACCCAGAATATGTAATTCGGTTAGAAAAACGGATTTTAGCATTATATATACCACATGTTAGCAATTCCGTTGTTTGCGATTATTGTAAAGATACAGGTTGGGATAGCTACCCAAACCATGATACAACACCAAGACCTTTCCCCGAATACCAACCGTAGCAAATTATGTTTGTTAACTTACATGTGTAGTTACGATGATTAAGAATTAAAATAATTAAATAAACAGAAAAAATGACAGAGTTATTAGATGATTTAATAGACTTTTTTGAGGCAAGAAATACAGGAAATGCAATGAATAAATTTCTAAACCGTTGCAAAGAAGAAAAGAAAAAGCAATTACTTATGCATAGTGTTAACAAACGGCTTTCTATTAAGTTAGAGGATTGGCACTACCAATGTGGTGATGGATGTTGTGATATGTATGGAACTGAAATAGTATTAAACGGAAAGAAATGTGATAACCAATACGCTGGTGATGATGTAAGAACTGCATTAGAATTTGTATTAACTAAGTTAGGATATGAAGTGGATATAGATGTTTGCTAACAGGAGACTAAAAGAACTTCAATCGGGGTCTCCGGTCAAATTATCAGTGATACATAAGATAAAAGGTAACTTTACACACGAAGTAGAACTACATAGGTGCTTTAAAGAGTGCAGAAAGCACGGAGAATGGTTTTCTTTAGAAGGGAAACTTAAGGATTTCTTGGTTAACAAAGGTGTGGGGATTTAGCAGGTTTTAGTATGATGTTAATAGGGATAAGGTCGGTTTGTGATATAATGGGTCGATCTTCAAATGCTTCATGACTGCTGCCACCAACTTCAAAAAAAATTACAAAATTCGACACATTAGGGACTATTATATATATGCACCCCTCGCTCGCAAAAGGAAAACGACTTTTTATTTAGGGGGGTGCTTCGCTCGTTTTCGGTTTTGGTCGGAGGTTTTGAACTTTTTTTGTGGTTAACCTTGTTTATATATGTAGCCTTTAAACTATTGTTAATTAGATAGTTACCATAAATTATACGTTGTTTATTTATAACCTTAATAACGTTTATTAAATAGATGTTTAACAAATGTTATGTATCAATTGTTAGAAGTATTAAGCCTTATTTAATTGATCCTATTTATTTTTTGTCCGTTGGGTTCGGGGTTTAACAGTCCAACGGTGGTAAAACCTCTATATTATGTGACAATATGACAAACTCTAACATGTTGTAAAATTATTTTCACCCCTCAAACCCTTGCTACCACTACAATCTTACATTTTCGGACAAATTGTCATGCTTAAAATACTTCTATGTTTATATAACTTTGCAGTAAATAAATTAATTATTAACTTTTAAATTTTAACATTATGCAAACTATTGAAACAAGCACCATTAACAAACTAGTTAACGAAACCAACGAACAAATAAGAAATTTACAAAACTTATTAATTGCTTTACGTCCTATCAATACCGATATTAAAATATATGAGGATTTAACAAATCAAGTATATAAGGACTTACAAGAACTAACAAGTTATAAAAGTAGATTATTAAAGCAATTGTTAGGCGAACTAAAAACAGTTAGTTAACCAGATCAAAACATCATGTAACCAATTTAAACCCCTTTAACGAGGGGTTTTTTATATCTTATTGTTACATAACTAAACCAGATCAAAACATCATGTAATTAATTTAAACCCCTTTAACGAGGGGTTTTTTATATCTTATTGTTACATAACCCTTAATTTTAGCATGACAAACTGACAAACCATAAAAAAGACAAAATTATTTTTAAGGGGCAAAGCACTGAAAACGTGTAAATTATAACAACATGACAAATTGTCTCTTGTTTTATATTTATTTAATCCTTTATATTTGCAGTGTCAACAATTAGATAGTTGATTAGTTCTTTAACATAATTTATTTATGAAACATTTAAAAACTGTTTTAAGTATATTACGTATTATTATAATACTTGGTATAGTTTCAATTATCGGAGCACTAATATTTTTATATTATGCTTATCGAAGTTAATTGTTTAACCGAACCCCTTTTAAATGAGGGGTTTAAAAAATAAATGTTAAAAAACTTGTTTAATCAAATCTTATTTTATAGATTTGTACCAACAAAACAAAGTTCTTTTTTTACTGATTTTGATATTTTGCCTAAAGTGTGACTAAAAGCACTTATAAGGCTTCAATCCAAGTATTGTAAACCATATTATATACGTTACGCATCGCAGTATGATATAAGTTAGGCGACAAGATAGCAAATTGAAAATAAAATGTTAAAATTCTTGTAGAATCAAAAAAGTCTTTGTAGATTTGTACCGTAGTCAGGAAGTAAGCACCACAACAGACTACAAAAAAATAAATGTTAAAATGCTTGCAGGTTCTAAAAAGGTTTTATATCTTTGAACCATCAAAAGTAAGGTAGTTAAAACGAGCTGAAATGCAAAGGACTACCAAGGGTTTTAAACCCTAAAACAAAATGACTGTTAGTAGATTTTAAACGTGGTTTAACCGTGGTAAATCGGATGTTTGAGAAGCTGTAAAGAGTGGATACAACCGATAGTCGCTAAAACACAAACCTAACGACCTTGTTAATTAGGTATAAATTAACCGTAGATTAGACTGCGACATCTGTAATGGATTCTAACCATAGTGGAGGTAATAAAAGGGGTATGACAAACCCGACCTATGAAGCTACAACGTGAGGGAGTATGTTCCCTACCATCAGGACAAAAGTGTTGTATGCCATAAAGAGTAAAAACCAAAACGATTGATAAGCACAATAAAGTCCTAAAACCCGTAGGTGCACCGGAGTCTCATCGGTAAAGTATAAAGACTACCATATAATTAGATGAGGTTTTAACAGTAGTTAAAGTTTTAACTGTTAATTCAAAACCACAAATAACGAGTATTAACAACACGTAGTTAAATGTAGGGATATATAAACTAAAAAAGTATGGGTTTACTCACGTTCAACCTATCCGAACAGACTTTGAAAGATAAAAAACGTAGTACGATGACCTCGAATAATAGTAGAGGTTTTGATTCGTAAAAACCCCTTGACATTTTAGATGTATGCTTCAATGCGACAAGGGGTTACTAAGTATAACAACGTCATGTAGTTAGACAATGGTTAACTACAATCTAAATCCTAGTACCATGCAAAGATTTAAAATAGATGGTGTATCACATCATATTGATAACGGTGGCAATCACTTTATCAATGGTCGTTGTGTTAACCCAAAAAAGGACAGCAACAAGTCCGTTGTATCTACTCATCCTCCAATGGAGGGTAGAACACAAACAAAGGTTGAAACTTATGGACACGTAGAACTCGACAGAGAATACGTATATCCTGAAATTTAATAGTCATATAGGTAGGCTAAATTATACCTTGTGATGAATAACCCTTACATTAAATTGTAGGGGTTTTTTAATTTAATATTATGACCAAAACAGAAGCAGCCTTTCGATTAGTTGGTTACATACTATCAATGACAATATTGATAACGCTACCAACACTAATATTTGGAGCACCAAAACAAGAAACAAAAAACGAGGTGGTTAAACATGAGGCACAAAAATGTGATTCAGTTTACCATTGTACACAAACAACCCTATAAAACAAAACATTATGTCACACTTAAACAAATATTCAAGCATCGTACCGTCTGAAATGACAAACAAGGAACGTCGCCATATGGTAACAGAATTAACCATAGCTAATAATTGGAAACAGACACATGCCAACGTACAAGTTGGTGAGAATGTAGTACGAGTTCCTGTAACCGACATTAACGACTATAGAGAGGCTTACAGTCCTGTGACAGGTCAACTAATACGATAAATCACGCTCATCATGACCGACCCCATAAACGAATACCTACTTAAACAATCATGAATGACTATATTACACCAATACAAAATCAATAAAGAAGATTAAGATGAACAAAAAAGAAATACAAAAATGGTTCAAAGAACAGAACTTTGAACACAACAGTTTAGGAGATTTAATTTCAGCATTACTTCCCTATAATTTAGATAAGAGGGTAAGAAATCACGAAAACCAAAACTTTATTCATATAGTAAATGATAATGAGGGGAGTACTATTCTAACAACAGAGAAACCTATTGGTTACTGTAATAGAAGTGGTGGCTATGTTTATCCTACAACAGTTGAAGATTATGTTGGAGTATCAACAGAACTTGATGAAAATGTAGATTTTGGAGAGTTTTCTTTGCCAAAGTTAGATGAAGAAGTAAACCCAAGTAAGTTTGGAGAAGTAGTAGAAAGAAAATCTAAGTACAAAGAACCATTCTATTTACTACTTAAAAGAGTAGAGGGTACTTTACCTCAAGAAGTTTGGGAAGAGTTGTATAAATTTGATGTTGAATTAGATATATAATATTATGAACAACATAAAAATAAAACACAACAAGTTAAGAACTATACTATAAGAGTATGCTAACACCAATATCATACAGTCCTATGACAAGTCAACTAATAATATAAACCAAACCCATACCATGACCGACCCCATAAACGAATACCTACTTAAACAAGAATCACATCGTTGGTTATTATTCTACAATCCAACGACAAACGAAATAGAAGACAATCATGAAAACAGAAACTAAAAAGTTCGATCCATCCAATTGGGATTGGTTTGCATACTTAGATGCAGACGAAGATACTAAAGAAAAATATTGGGGGGAAGCAATAGATAAATCAAGTAATTGGGTGACGTGTGCTTGTGGACAACTATGTGACGCATTACCTCGTGACAATGATACGAGAGCACCTGAAGATGATATATTATCTAACTTAGGTGTAGACTTCGACCAAGAAATACAATCAGGAGATTGGGATGAAGCAAGAGACGTATTGTTTAAAATCGAAGCACGTACCACCGAACTGTTAGAACAAATGAGACAAAAATCACTATCATCATTCGGTGAGGTCGATAATGTATCAACCAAGCAACGTATCTTTAAGGTGACTACCTTCGACGGTGACACGTTCTTATGTAACTTAGAACACATAAAGTTAGAACACCTCGACCAAATCAAAAGGTTGTATTATATGTGGGACTTTGAATGGACACCGTTCGCAAAGATAGAGCTTAAAGAAATGATTGAAGTTAATAACCAATAGTCATGGAACAATACGACCAACTCACATTAGACCAACAACAAGACATCGACATAGCAGTACAACTCGTAACAATAGGTATGTTAGAGTCGTTGGAACACGGTGAAGAAAAAGAGATATTTCCAAACGTGGTGTTGTACAGATACACTGAGGACGACATAGTAGTAATGAACATTAAAGACGAATGGATTGAAGTATATCAATTCCTTTGGAGTAGAGAACAAGACGAAATTCAAATAGAATCGTTATGACAAACAGACTACACGTAAACAACGATGGTTTCTGTTGGCTTATAGTCACAGACAAGGCAGACGAAGTATTTGATACAGAATTGTGTGACTTATACAAACTATATCCTGACGATACGGAAGCATTAATCGAAACCAAAGACGAATTACTTGAGGCTATTAATCAAGGTTTCAAGATAGGAATAGAAGTAGGACATTTAAAAACACAGACAGATGACAATAGAAGAAAAATTTACTAGCGTAGTTAAGGGTAGAAATAGTTTTACCCCTACTTTGGTTGCGTATTATGAAATACCTAACGGTGTCATTGAGTTATCAACAGTCAGCAGCAGACAACCAAACGGTATTACGAAATCAGGGTTTATGGAAGGGGTGTTTGGTGTAACCGTTGTTATAAACAACGAGATGAGGTCGGACAAAAGTAACTTACTCAATAACGAAAGAGAAGCTTTAGAGTACATACATTCATTTAACCCAACAAGAAAATATTATTACGTTCGTTCCAATTGTTATGGCGACCTCGAACCTGTAACAACAGACATAACTCATTTAAAAACACAGGACGATGACAACAAATAAACTATTGAGGCAATTACAAACCTTAACAGGTGAGGACACGTTACCAACTGCATTGTCGTTAATAAACATCATCGACGAACGACACAAAAATTTAAAGTTTGATGAATCAAAGCAAGAATTATGGAAGGGTGACAAGCAAGAAGTATTGGATCTCGTCTACAAAATATTTGACAGCGTACAAGTACGTAAGAAATTGTCACGTCGTGGAGGTGGTGTAGAAATATCACTATCATCATGACAAAACAAGTATTTAAAGGTGAAACCCTTACAAGAACTAAGGTTAAAAATAATATCCTTCGTATATGGTACATGACCTCAGAAGAAGATCGTCATGATTGGTACCAAGAGGCTTACGACTTTGCTGAAAGTTTGGCTCGTACAATGGGAGCATACAATTACCAACACAAACTAAAGAATGTATCTAAGGTGTGTGGTGTAATTGCAGCCTTGTCACCAATGAAACGTTGGGAGAACAACAAAGTAATAGCTGAAGACCTGATTAATACAGGTACATGTGGTCACACAAAGACTTTCGTCAAAAAAGCACAGGATGTTTTAGCCTCAGATGGATCAGATGAGGCAATCTTAGATATTTTAAACGGTAATAAGATCTCAGCATTCTATTTGAATATTAGATATCCTGACGAAGCCAAAGTGATGACCATAGACAGACATGCTTTGTCTATTGCTTTAGGTCGTTGGGTTACCGACAACCAAGAAATGAGTATGACCAAAGGACAATATGAGTTCTTTGTACAATGTTATATAATGGCTGCAATGCAGGTAGGAGTTAGTCCACTACTTATGCAGTCAGCAACGTGGACTAAATGGAGAACAATTAAACAAGAATATTAATTATGAAATATCGACAGAAAAAACAAATAATTGAGGTCTATTTAGAAACCTCATTTAAAGAGTGTGTCTTATATTGTTGTGATGAGGGTTTTATTTCGCCCGAAAAAGAAAAACAAACCATACAAAACTACAACAGTAATGAAGAGTATCAACACAATATCATAGTGAATTTCTTTGATGATTTAAACATATCAGAAGAGGAGTTTCAAAAAACATCATTGGAATTTGAAGGAAATTATAATTTCAAAAACAACTAATTATGAAAACAGTAATCACAACAATAGTATTTGTAATAGTACTTAATTTAGCATATGCGTCATTAGATGTACTATTCAATGCTATACAAAACAAGTATTTATACGACATCAATTGGAAATCAAACGCGATAGTATCATTGTTTATAGTATTGATAATAATGTTTGTAACATTATATAATAAATACAAATAAAAATCACTCTCATCTTTACCAAACAACCTACAATTAACAAATAAATTCAAACATTATGATAAACAATAAATTCAAAGAATGGTTAGAAAAAGTTGAAGCTAGTAACGAAGCCTTCAATAAAATGACCAAAGCAGAAAAACGAGTACAGATAGCAAAAGATGTTATTGACAGAATAAATTTAGAACAAATTGTTCCTAGTAATGTCTTTTTAGATGACGACAAGGGTTATACTTTTGGTGTACCTTTTGGAAATACTCCATTAGAAGACGGTCAAGAAATGAAAACGTCATTAAATTCTATAACGTGTTCAGCATGTGTTAAAGGTGGTATGTTTTTATCATATGTGGGTAGATCAAACAATCACACCTACGACGAATACACAGGAGTGTCAATTGAAGAAGACAGTAAAGAACTTAAAAAATTAAGGGAGATTTTTACACAAAGACAACTCGATTTAATGGAGTTATTTTTTGAAGGTGATATTTTCTCATGGATGCATGATAAAGGCAAACGCCTAGTGAAAGCTAACGAAAAAATGGTAGAGAAATTTCACGAAAAATATATTTTTGATAGAAGATCAAGGATGATAGCCATTTGTGAAAACATAATAGAAAATAACGGTACATTTAAACCAAGAACATTAAAATATGAGTAAAAACAGAGGGAGAAACGGTTCGAATAAGAGTAGAGCCTTCTCAAATAAAAAAGGAGTTCAGATGGTAATCACCCCTTACTTTGATAGCTTTATGCAGAAGGTAAGGTTTACTAAAACCACTAAGAGACTGCAACATATTGAGGGTAAAACGATTGTACACTACGATTATGTGTAATTCACTATCATCTTCTAAGTGCGATAACACCAATCTGACTTATAGTAACTGCCTGATAGAAGCTATAAAGTTACAGAAAAAGTATCCTTTCGGTGACATTGGGGTTGACTTCAATTCACCGTCTAGGTTACCGTCGTTCTATTTCGATTATAACGGACTAAGATACAGATTTAGACGTAAAATTCGTAGACATAGTAACAAAGGGTTACTTTTATTTTGGGGTTATCGTCAAATAGAAGAAATATCTGAAGAATAACTTGTATAATTGATTAATTATTAATAATTTAGCAAAATGAAAAAGTATACAGTTGGTTGGTGGATGTATCTACATGACGACTATGTAGACCAAGACCAAGAATACGAAGCTTTGTCAGAAGATGAGGCTTTAAAACAAGCAAAAATAGATCACCCTAGAGGTAAAAACTTTAAAATATTATGAAAAAAATAGTACACAAAATCGACAAAAAGACAACTCGTGTGAAGTTTGTCTACCCTAAAAGAGTAAATGTCATAAAGAGATTTACATCTGAAGAAAAAAAGGAAGCTAAGTTAAATCATAAAGCTTTCAAAAAAGATAATCCTGTGGAATATAAGGAAGGTAGAGACGAATTAGTTAGAGCTTTAGCGATGACTACCATCACACCCAACTACATGTTAAAAGTAGATCTCAGGAGAGCACAATAATTAAATAGTCTCGATTATATTCGTCTGTATGTATTCGAGATTATACAAATTAATCACAGGCACAAAACAAACATTTAAAATTTAATTTATTATGAGTAATGAAACAACAACAGTAGCACCTTACAACCATGAAGCAGAATCTACATTCGAAGCAGTTGGTTTAACAGACGCATTTCAAACCAAACTTGATGAATTCATCACAGATTTGAATGAAAACAAACCAACAAGTTTGTCAGATTTAACAGAACGTGCTGAAAACACATTTAACTCTAGAGAGTTAGCGTTAATGGTAGCCCACGATTTCATAGAACAAGCAACGCGTAAAATGCAAACCCTTGATTCTATGTTAGGTAGTCTGTCAGAAGGTGTGGCACAAGCCTAATTTATTAATAACAAACCCTTCTTTAATTGAGGAAGGGTTTTAAAATTCAATTAAATATGAAAAATTTAACTAAAAAATTACAAGAACAATTCGATAAGATGTGTTCTACAGGTAAGCTTTTTAAGTCTGAAGTAACAGGTAGAGAGGTATGGGATACATACTTATCATCTTTCAGTAAAGAAAACGATCCTGTGTTTAGAGATTCGGAAAGTACCGTACACAACTGTAATCATTGTAACAACTTTGTTAGGAGATATGGTAATGTTGTAGCAATCGACGATAACTACAACATTATGACTATATTTGATGTTGAAACAACAGAAGAATATCAAGGCAGCATGAACGCAATGACTCAGTTATTACGTAATGCACCCATAGTAGACGTATTCTTTGAAACGTTTGATAGCCTTAAGAGTTTACCGTATGAGGCATTCAAAAGACCTCAAACAATTTACAGATTAGGTGTTAACGTAAACCATAAGATATACACCCCTGAAGAAGCTTGTCAACATAATGCTTCGGTAACTGCCGGAAATGTTTACACCTTTGATCACATGTATTTATATTTAGACAAAGCATTTGTAAAAGAAACAGCAGAATCTATCGAGAGTATACAATCTAGATATAGAGATGCTAAAAATGTATTCCTTAGAGGAATGGAAGAAATTCCTTTAGATACATTACGTCTAGTAAAAGATTTGATTCAGCAAGGGTCTTTATTAGATGGTACAACTCACTTACACAAAATAGATAAAATCATACCTTTTAAAAAAGAATATGATTCACTATCATCTCATGCTAAAGATAATTGGGCTTGGGTTACATCGTATGAATTACCTATTGCTAAGTTTAAAAATGAGCTGATTGGTGTATTATGTACAGAATTAGCTGAAGGTGAAGAATTGAATAAAGCATGTCAGTCTTGGAACAAACGAGTAGATCCTGCCAATTACATGAAAGCTGTGGCACCAATCACAGAGAATCAGAAAAAGATGGCTCAAAAATTCGTTGAAGAAAACGGATACATTGAATCGTTCGATAGAAGATATGCTGTGTTAGGAGACATCAAAGCTGACGAAATCCGACACATGAATGTTGGAGAAGGTAAGATTAAAGAAGTATCTATGTTTGATGCTGTCAAAACTAAGTCGTCACGACACAAACGAAATGAGTTTGACAACGTAGAAGAAGTCACAATCGATAAGTTCATGAACGATATTTTACCAACTTGTAGTTCAGTCGAGGTATTTTTAGAAAATCGTTTAGAGAACAACTTGGTTACAATGACAACAGCTCAGGATCAAGATGCCAAACAGATCTTTAAGTGGAGTAACCCTTATTCTTGGACGTACAAAGGTAACTTAGCCGGTAAGTCTATGATTAAAGAGGCTGTTAAGTCGCAAGGTGGTGGGGTTGATGGAGCCTTGAGGTTCTCAATCATGTGGTCAGACGGAAATGGAGACGATTCCGATTTAGATGCACACTGTATTGAACCAAGTGGTAACAGAATATATTTCTCAGCTAAACGTAGTTATCAAACAGGTGGAGAGTTAGATATTGACATACAAAGACCACTTAACCATGGTAAAGACGTTGTTGAAAACATAACCTTCCCTGACTTAAATAAAATGCAGGATGGTGTGTATAAAATGATGGTACATCAATACGCTGCTAGAAACTCACAAGGCTTTAAAGCAGAGATTGAGTTTGGAGATGATATTTTTAATTATGACTTTAGTGGTCGTGTTTCAGGATTTGTAGAAGTAGCAGAAATCACATTGAAAAATGGAGAATTCACTATCAAACATATTTTAAAGGCAACCAACACCTCTAAAGAAATGTATGGTCTTGATACCAAACAATTTCACAAAGTTAATTTGGTGTGTATGTCTCCGAATCATTGGGGTAAAAACAACACAGGAAATTCTCATTACTTCTTCATGTTAGAAGGATGTAAGACAGACTCTCCAATACGTAGTTTCCACAGTGAGAACCTATTACCGGAATTAGCCGAACACAGAAAAGTATTAGAAGTGTTAGGTGCCGTTAATACTATAGAACCTTCAGGTGATGATCAGTTGTCAGGTTTAGGTTTTAATGCAACCGTTAGAGACGAAGTGATCTTACGATTAAAAGGTAGTCACAAACGAGTTGTTAAAGTTAAATTTTAACAAAAATATGGTGTAAATTTAATATTTAATGTTATCTTTGCACCATAACATTTCCACGTAGCTCAGTTGGTAGAGCATCGGTTTCAGATATACCGAGTGTCGGGGGTTCGAGTCCTTCCGTGGATACTAAAATTTCGATGTAGCTCAGTTGGTTAGAGCGTGATCATTAGACGAGTAGCTCAGTTGATTAGAGTGCCGGATGATTAATCCGGAGGTCATGGGTTTGAGTCCCATCTCGTCTGCCAAAACAAGATCAAGGTCGTAGGTTCGAATCCTACCATCGATACTAATTATTAAAACAGAAAACAATGAGTAATTTTAAAAAAGCAAGTAAAGAAAAACTAAGGTTTGTAACATCTAAAGGTATCATAAGTGTAGAACAATTATGGGACTTAAGTATGACTAAGTTGTCCACTATCATCAGAAATCTTAAGAAGGAGATGAACAAAGACAACGACGACGAATTATCGTTCTTAGATGATACTTCTACTCCTGTAGATAAAACAATCGAATTACGATACAATGTAGCCAAAGAAGTTTACATGGAACTTAAAGCAGAACGCGACGCTATCAAAACAGAACGAGCTGTTAAAGAACACAACGAGAAGATCATGGAACTGATTGCTAAGAAACAAGATGAAGATCTAGGATCTAAATCTGTGGACGAGTTGAAAGCCATGTTGAAGTAATTATATAATACATCCCCACTGAAAACGAAGTATACTGTTGATGGTTTATTTATTTAATGTGATGGTTGAGTAAACAAATCATCTAGGTGGGTTATTAATGTAAAGGGTGAATATTCGGAAGTATCACAGGTTCGAATCCTGTCACCCTTTCTAATTTTAAAACAATTAATATTATGATGAAGCAAAGAAACGCACTAAAGAGATTAGAAGCACAATTAATAAGTGGAGTAAAAACCAAAAAAGGTACTCGCGATGAGAAAATACCTTTAACCCCAAAAGATGTTGTAAGAATAAAAGGTGAAATTGAAACACTTAAAAAGAAATTAAAGTAATGTCACAACAAGATAAAATAATAGATTATTTAGGGGAAGATAAATTTGTTGTATCAATTAAAGATCACGATAAAAAATCAGACAGAAGTCCTGTAGGTGTAGAGGTTAATGTTAATCACGACTTTGTAGAAATACACGGAAGTTGTCCTTTTATGATGGAAAGCGACGGTAAAGGTAATTATCCTTATAAAACCAAAGATGCTGTTAGTAATTGGGTAAATAGTAAAGCCTCTTTACAAATAAGTATTCGAGAAATGATTAAGGTAGTATTACCTTATTTAAACAATCATCCTTATTTACAAGAAGATATTCATTTGAAGAAAAGAATACGCGACGAAGATGATACATATTTTAAAAATTATGGGTTGGACGAACCGAGATGGAGAAAAGGAGATACTTATGATCCGTATACATATAACGCAGGAGTTATTATATATTACGATTTAGATAAGAAAGAAAGAATGGTTAAGTTTCGAAGAAAGGGAGAAAGCGTATATGAAACAGTTACGTATGGTACTTTTATTAAAATTAGACATACTTTAAACCTGTATGATAGCAAGTGGGAAATAATTAAACAACAATCAGAATAATGTCACCATACGAATATCTAATGATTAGAAACAATCCTGAACAAGACACTTCTCCGGTATTGTTTTTTCACTATCAACAAGGAGGAGGACACTTAAATAAAAACGAATTTGACGTATGTCTTATAGAATTCTTAATATACGTCGGTAATAGTACCAACAAGGTAGTAATTTCGAGACTGTTAGGGTTGGTTATAGGATTTGTTTTTAGAGAACTAGATAAACACTTTAAAGATTATTTATAATGAAACATAATATAGATTGGTCACAATCACATAACGGTGTGATGTTATGTGACTTCGACAAAACAGTAGAACTGATGCCGGAAGTAGAACCAATATTGAAAGAATTGATTCAGTCCGACATGTTAGAATTACCAATTAAAGATTATTTGGTAGATGTTAAAATACATATGTTGATGCCTAAACAATATCCATGCATTCCTAATTGGCACAGAGATTTTTTACCTCGTGACGAACAAGGTAAAAGGATTCAGGGTGAATTCAGTGATGAAAAAATGTATATGTGGTTAAGTAGTGCTCCGTTGACAGAATATTTTGATGAAGATTCAGCTACATATTTTAAAGAGCCTCAAAAATGGCACTCTTTCACACAACGAGATTTACATAGAGGTACTATGAGCGAAGAACATGTATGGAGATGTTTTATACGTGTTATACCTAAGAGTTTTGTTCACTCTCATACCTCTAATGTAGGGACATTACGTAGGCACACTCAAGTATATTTAGATGCTAAATCTTTTAGTTGGTAAATAGCTTGCTTTTCTAATAATTAAGTTGTATATTTGCTTCAGCAATTAAATGAAGATCTAAACAATCCTACATTTATTAATGAATCAGATAACAAAATGGTTTGAAGAAGTAAAACAAACTAATAACGTTCACACAACTTCCGAGGGTGAGTTTGTGATATACAAAGGTTTTAAAATAACCATACCCGAACAAGGTAATCCTCGCATTCAAGACGTTAGATTTAACACAATGTATTCAGATGTTACAAAAGCAGCTAAAATGTTGTTTGTTAAATTAGGTTTTAAAAGAGGTGTAGAAACCTTACAGAATTTTAGAGACATAAAGAGAGTTGAAGCACTAAAGAAGAAGACAGCCAAACTTTATGATAAACGAAAACAATTCCGTAAAGAACTACCCCTTAATAAAAGACTTAACGAAAAAAGGATAAGGAATATTAAACGAAAAGTTTCAGAAAACATAGACTTAATATTCTTCTATCAGTCGAGAATTAAACAATTTAATAACAAATACAATGGCAAAAATTAAAACAAAATCGGAACTGTTGAAGGCTTACATGAAAGCCAACAAAGACCGTAGAGAAATCATTGCTAACAGGGCAGGTTTCAATTCAGGTGATGAATACAAGTCACACCTTAAAGCACAGATTGAAAAAGAAACCACTGAAAATATAGAGGTGGTGTCAGAAAATGTGGTTGTACACAACGTTCATATTTTAGATGCTTCTTATTCGATGGAAGGTTCTAGAATGCGATCAGCGTTACAAGGTATTAATTCTGAAATATCCGAACTGAAGAAAGACAATTCTGTAAAATATTTACAGACTGTTGTTTATTTTAGTGGTGAAAATCAGTATTATATGCCTATAGACAGAAGACCTATAGAAACAGTTGGAGAAGTAGTAGTTAAAACATTAAATATGACAGCTTTATATTCAGCTATAGGTAAAACCTTAGAACATTTGGTAACACATAAGAAACCTAACGAAAAAACAATTGTTAAGGTATTCACCGATGGTAACGAAAATGCATCTCGTGGTAAATACAGAAGATCTGAAAATTTAAGAGACTTCATAAAAACATGTGAAGGTTTAGACATCACAGTATCTTTTGTTGGTACGAAAACAGATGTTGCCACCGTAGTTAACAGATTAGGTATCGACGAATCAAATACACTATCACACGACAACACAAAAGAGTCTATAGATAAAGTATTTGTTGAAACAATGACAGCTACTAAGTCTTATGTAGGTAAGTCATTAAGAGGTGAATCTACATTAACAGGCTTCTACAAACAATCCGGAACACTTTAATAAATTAAATATAAATATGTCAAAATTCAGTAAATTAAAAGTAGGTGAGGTTCTAAGTGAAACTCAGTACTACGTAGTTGAGAAGATCCAAGGTAATCAAGCTCAACTATTAAACGACAATGGTGACTCTATCGTCCTAAACAACGGATACATTGATAACCTATTGTCTTCAGCCTCTCAATATGAAACGGTTGAAAAAGTAACACGTACTCAACTAGTAGAAAAGTTCCTAGAGAGTGCTCGTGTAGCAATGACGGTAATGTTCCATAAAAAAGTAGATCCTAAACAGGTTACAACAAATGTAGCTAGTATTTATGGTGAGCTTAACATGGGGATGACAGAAGCACAATTCCAAAAGAAAGTTAAGGGTGTATTAAACCTTAAAGGCGAGGAACGTGTGATGGTCGGAAGACATTATGGTAGTGTTGACAACAACGGACGTGTATCGTTTGTTGATATGAACATCAAAACAGGGAACCCAAATCGTTTGGTAGACCCTAGAACATTAGATTACTTAATTGTAAACAACATTAAATACGAAGTAAAATAATTATGGGATTAGAAACAAGAGAATCAGGGGCAATCTATTTAGGGATTGCTAAAGGAAACATCACAGCCAAAGGAAAGAAAGGTGATGAAGGAGTTCAAACTCGTGAATACAAAGACGACGATGGGAACGTACAAACTATTTATGAATATCAGTATTCTAAATTAGACGGTGTTATTACCAAAATCGTTTTTAAAGACGGTAAGTTTGGTGAAGAGTGTCGTATTCATATGACAGACGTAGGTGAAGATTATATCTTAACCATCAAGACAGATGACAGATACTTCCAAGACTTCGCTAAGAAAATACCTAACGTTGATTTAAGTCAAGAGGTTTCATTGGCACCATTCGATTTCGAAGGTGATAATGGAAAACCTGTAAGAGGTATGACCATCGAACAAGGTGGTGAAAAGATCGTATCATACTACTACGACGCAGACAAGAAGAAAGACATTAACGGATTCCCGACTGTCACCAAAGCTGATCGTAAAGAGTTTGATAGCGACGATTGGAAAATGTACTTCATCAAGGTTAAGAAATTCTTGAAGAAACAAGTTCAAGGTCTTGATTTTAGTACCACAGCTAGTAAACCTACATCTAAGTCTAAAGCACCTGTTGCAGAAGATGATGATACTGATTTACCTTTTTGAAAGGTAGAAAACAACCATTCTAAATAATTGTGTATCTTTACACTTTCTTAAAATCAAAACAATATGAAAAAATGTAAAGAGTGTGGGTCATTAAAAAACAAAAAAGATTTTTATCCTACACAAGGAGAGTGTAAAGATTGCACAAAATTAAGAGTTAAAAAAAGACAAGCTCGTTTGAGATTAGATCCCGAAAATGTTGAAAAAGAACGTAAAAGATCTAGAGAAAAGTACCATAGACTTAATTATAAAGACAGATATAAAAGCTCTAAAAAAGAGAACAGACAGGAACATATATCTAATTATAAAAGTAAGTTTCCTGAAAAAAGAAAAGCTGCAATATTATCTCAACATATAAACGTACCGAAAGGTTTTGAAAGACATCATTGGAATTATAATATCATAGCAGCTAAAGACATCATACCTTTGTCTGTTAGAGATCATGCTCAATTACACAGATTTTTAGATTATGACGAAAAGTTGTATATTTTCAAATGTTCTGTGTCAAGTGAATCTTTTAAAAAAGGGCAATTATTAGACACAAAAGAAAAACATATAAAATATTTTATAGAATTAAAAACATCAAAACTATGGGAGTAAAAATATCAAAACTATTCAAAGATATGACGTTTAGTGTCTTATCTGATAAAGCAAAACTTCTATATATTTATTTATCTACTCACTCCGATTTAAACACAGTCGGAGTTTTTAGTCCTAATATTGAAGTACTTAAAATAGAGTCTAATTTGAAAGATGACCAAGAATTTAGAGAAACACTATCATTATTAATAAGACATAAAAAATTACACGTTAAAGAGTTCGAAGGAATTGTTTATTTCATAGTACCTGACTACTTTAATACTGTACCAAAGTCAGAGGCATCTGTTAATAGAGTCAATAAGGCACTGAAAGCACTACCAAAAGGTCTAGTGGACTTTTTAGACTCGATAGGTATTAACACTAGTTCTAAGGTTAGAACGTTCGTTAAACCTACAGCAGAAGAAGTATCTGATTACGCGATGTCGTTAGGATATTTGATTAATGGTAAAGACTTTGTTGACTATTATCAAGGTCAGTCTGATAGATACGGTAAGAAAGACATTTGGGTTGACACTAGAGGCAAACAAGTAAGTGATTGGAAAGGAAAGCTCCGTAAGGTATGGTGTAAAGAAGACCGTAAATTACAAACAATTAAAGGGGCACCCCAAGGATATGAACATTTCTATATTGTACAAGATGGTAACGTCATTCAACCGGAGTCGTGGAGGGATGGTAAACCACATCATAAATTGATATCGTATGATATAGCATTAAAAAAAGAGTTTAAGAATGGATAATTATCATGCACAATTAGTACACGAATCTAATAAAAGAATGATCGAAGCATTAGGAATGCATTGGGAAAACGAAAGAAGAAAACAATTAGGGGAATCTATTGCTTATACGGATTCAGATTTTAATAACTTAGCACATGCTCCATTACCTTTTTAAATATAAAATATGATTAAAAAAGCAGTAATTGATAAACTCGTAGAGTTATCGTTAAATCCTGTACCTGTTAAAATGGGTACCAAGGAACCGGCTATAAAAAGACATGCAGAAAAACTAGAACAAGACGAACTAGACAACATCTATCATTTGTTCGAACAGGTTGGCATATCTACAGGGTATGCCTCAATGAATCTAGAAGCTTTAGATTTTGATTTAAAGAACACAGAAGATCCTGAAAAGTTCATGCATGACTTCAACAAAATGTTACCACAAGAATTGTTGGATAAGTTGGTTGTTCAATCAACTCCTTCGGGTGGTATGCATTACATATACAGATGTGATGTCATTGGTGCCAATCAAAAGTTAGCACGTAACGAACAAGGTGCAGCAACAATTGAAACTAGAGGGATTGGAGGATACATTAAGTGTGCTCCTTCTAAAGGTTATAAACTAACGTCGAAGAAAACATTCTCTGAAATACCATTCATTACAGAACAAGAACGAAAGTTTTTATTTATTATAGCCAAACAAAAAGATGAGCTGAATGTTAAAGACGTTCGTAAACGATATAGTTCTGAGGATTTAGAATCATTTAAGAAGTTTAGATCTTATAACGAAGATCCGGACATAGGTATAGAGTTGTTAGAAAAGGCAGGGTGGACTCATCATTCGACAAATGGTAGTTGGTACAACCTAACAAGACCTGATAGTGAATCGGGTGACTTACATGGTGGTTACAACATAGACGATTTGTTTTTTCAGTCATTCTCTACAGCACAAGACACGTTCGAAGAAAGAAGAGGGTATAACAACCATCACTTATTTGCAGAATTAGAATGTGACGGTAACTACAAGAAAGCATATGCTCTGTTGTATGAACAAGGTTTTGGTGAAGAAGAGGATGAAGAAGACGATGAAGAATTGTCGTTCATATCTAAAGCAGAAGATGAAGATGAATACTTAGAACAAGCTCGTAAAGGTGAGATACCATTGGGTGCATCTACAGGATGGGGAGACTTAGACAGAAACTTAAGGATTAAAGAACATTCTTTTGTTTTTTGGTTAGGTCTTGATAACATTGGTAAGTCTACACTGTTCTCTAGTTTAATGGTTGCTTCAAACATACTACACGGAATGAAATGGGGGATATCTTCTCCTGAGTCTACGGTTGTGGTAACTAGAAGAAACCTAATAGAAGCTGAAGCAGGGGCACCAATTGAAAGTTTTAAGAATGACAAAGAAGAATATGAAAGACTTAAGAAAAAGTCTAGGAATGCTTTTCATATCATCAAAAATGATAAACATTATACCATTGACGAAGTATTAAGTAAAGGTAAGAAGTTGTATCAAAGACATGGTATCGATGTATTACTTATTGATCCATTCTCGTTTTATTCGGGGTCGGGTAACTTCGCTGATGATACAGAAGTTTTGTCTAAGATTAGAGTATTCTCTCAAAATTATTGCAGTGTGATGGTTGTTGACCACCCTTATACAGGATTTACAAGAACCGGTATGGGTGAAGATGGTTACATCAGAATCCCAACAAAGTACGATGCTTCGGGGGGTAACAGTAAAGCCAATCGATGTGACGACTTCATAAGTGCTCATAGGGTTATTAATCATCCTGAGTCAGATGTTAGGCGAACAATGCAGATATCTGTTCAGAAGGTTAAAGATAAGAGTACAGGTGGTCAACCACACATTGATGGAGAATATACTTCGTTAATTTACGAAACTAGAAATGGTTTCACAGGATATTGGGATTCTAATGGAGACAATCCTATGTATCAAGCTAAGGTAGCAAGACTCGGTGTTAAGACTGAGGTTAGAAGAATGTCTCCGGAGGATGCTTTTTAGCGTTCTATTTAAGAATAATATTATGAAAATAGAAAGTAAATACGACATTGAAGACGTTGTGTATTTTTTACACAATAATGCAATACTTAGAGCAAGAATACAAGGAATAATTTTCCCAAAATATGAAGTTATTCCTTCTCATAACGGAAACTTTTTGAAAAAAGGTCACGATAGATCCATCAAATATACTTTTTTTACAACTACCGTTAGTCAAGATTATTACATGCTTAGAAACATAAACGACACAGTTGTAATGGTAGAAGAAAGTAAAATATTCAAAACGAAAGAAGAATTATTAGAATCATTATGAAAGTAAATTTAAAAGCAATTACTCCGAACATTGAGGAAACTATCGTAGAGATAGCTCGTGTTTCGTCGAGTCGTAAAGATAAATCAGAAGCTCCGGAAGGACTGATCAATTATCTGATTAAGAATTGGCATTTCTCGCCATTCGAGCATGGTTATATCACCATGGAAATTGAAACTTCTAAAGCAATTGGTATTCAGTTATTAAGACACAGAAGTTTTACGTTTCAGGAATTCTCACAGCGATATCAGGATGTTGGTAAAGTTAGTGATAGTGGTATGTTTGAGGATGTAGAGATACGTAAACAAGCTACCAATAACAGACAGAGTTCTGAAGAGGTCTTTGATCCTTTTATTAAAGACCCTTTCTATAATGATTTTCATAATGAAATAGAATTAGCATCGAAAGCTGTTTTAGAACATCAATCATATTCAGAAACTTTATACAATAATTTATTAGAGGGAGGTGTAGCCCGTGAACAAGCTCGTATGGTTTTACCAATGGCAACCAAGACACGTATCTATATGACAGGGAGTATAAGAAGTTGGTTATCTTTCTTAAATATTAGATTAGACCAACACGCTCAGGTTGAGATAAGGGAAGTAGCTAATGAAATTGCGGATGTTTTACAGGGGAAATTACCATTAATATCATCAGCTTGTAATAACTTTAATGATAGAAAAGGATTGTTCATGTAAATAGAATGAAGGGAAAACTGACCCTAGAGGAATTTAAAAGAATAGTAAATTTAAAATTATGAAAACAAGAAAATTAGCAATAGGAGATATCCACGGTAATGCCGTAGGTCTCCTTCAAGTATTAGAAAGATGTGGATTTAACCCCGAATCAGATCAAATTATTCAGTTAGGTGACGTAGCTGATGGATGGAGTGGTACATCAGAGTGTGTAGATATCCTTTTAAATATCAAAAAAGAATCTGTTCACGAACCTGTATTTATTCGTGGTAACCATGACGTATGGGTTTATGATTGGATGATGTATGGTGTTCAACCATCAATATGGACACAACAAGGTGGAGCAGCTACTATAGACTCGTATATTAAATCTCAAAAATTAGCAGATGGAGATCATAAAAATTTTTGGTTTAATCAGAAAGATTGGTATATAGATGAAGAAGATAGAATATTCATTCATGCCGGTTGGGATTATAGATCAGATAGCTTCCCATCAAGTGCTAATTATTCTGTAAATGCAGGATCTATAGCAAAAGAATGTCATTGGGACAGGAGTTTGTTACAAGGTATTAAATCTAGTGTACCATCTCAAAACCCATTTAACGCGACTAAAATGTTCAAAGAAGTATATATTGGTCATACTGCTACGAAAACACACAGTGTGGAAAATTACGGTAATCTTTGGAATATGGATTCGGGTTCAGGATGGTATGGAAGATTAGCTATTATGGACATAGAAACAAAAGAAGTTTGGTATAGTGACTTCACGAAAGAATTATACCCTAACGAAAAAGGAAGATAAATGAAACCAAGGAACTTAGTATTAGCCATCGACTTTGATGGTACAATAGCAGAAATATCTTTCCCTGAAGTAGGGGAGATGAAACATGAAGCAGACGTTTACATACGTAAGCTTTACGAAGAAGGTCATCATATCGTAATAAATACTTGTAGGTCAGGTATATACGAAGGGTTGGCACAAACATTCCTTAAGGAGAAAGGTATCCCTTATCATTATATTAATTCGAACATGCCGTATTTGATTGAAGAGTATGGTCAGGATTGCAGGAAGATTTCTGCTGACATCTACATTGATGATAAATGTTTGATGGGTTTACCGGATACTTGGGAAGAGATTTATAATAGAATACAAACTTTAAAAACTAAAATATTATGTTAATAACAGAAGTAAGAGATATAACAGGAATTAAAGACATTGGTAACGTAGTTATTGGTAGAGCTAAAACAGAGAGGGGGGTTTTCATATGGCTATAATTGCAATTTCAGGGCGTATGAATTCAGGTAAAGATACTGTAGGAAAGATTATACAAATTCTTACCAACTTTCCAGAAATGAGTTCAGAAAGAATTGTTCAACATCTGAATAAAGATTTAACAAATAATAAATTCGAAATCAAAAAATTTGCAGACAAACTCAAAGATATGGTTTGTTTAATATTAGGATGTACTCGTGAACAATTAGAAGACAGGGACTTCAAGGAGAAAGAACTTGGTGAAGAGTGGTGGGTTTACGACTTAGGTGATCATTTGGTACCACGTTGGGGATTTGACTTAAATTCAGATAATGAAATGTGTGAAGAAAGATATCTTGTTAAACTAACACCACGAAGAATCCTTCAGTTGTTAGGTACAGAGGCAGGTAGAGAGATTATTCATCCTTTAATTTGGATAAACGCTTTAATGAGTGAGTATGTAGCTAAAGGTGTACCTACTAGAGCTGATAGTTATTATCCTAATTGGATCATAACGGATCTTCGTTTTAAAAATGAACTTAAAGCTGTAAAAGATAGAGGTGGTATTACCATTAGAGTTGAGAGACCTAACGAACGTGAAACAGATGCTTCCGAAAGAGCATTACACCCTTCAGAAACAGCATTAGATAATTTCAAATTTGATTACGTGGTGTACAACACAGGTACAATTGAAGACCTTATTAAAAAAATAAAAGATATATTAATCAAAGAAGAGATTATTTAGTATCTTTGCAATCCTTAAAAAATTATATAAATGAGTAATGAAGTATTAGACAACCCTGTTGATTTCGGGGAGTTAGGTTACATCACCTACGCTAGAACGTATTCTAGGGAGAAAAAAGATGGTAAAAAAGAAACCTTTTCTGAAACAGTAGAACGCGAACTGTATGGGATAGACAAACAACTGAAGGTAGACTTTACCGAAGAAGACAAAGACTATTACCGTATGATGAGGCATAGGATGAAAGGATCTGTAGCAGGTCGTTTTATGTGGCAGTTAGGTACAAAAACAGTTGATCAATTAGGACTACCTAGCTTACAAAACTGTGCCTTCACTGTGATAGACGAACCAATTAGACCTTTTACATGGGCAATGGATATGCTTATGTTAGGATCGGGTGAAAAAATACAGGTAGTTTAATTTTTATTACCTTTGTACCATGAGGGTACAAATATATTATCTAAAATGTCCTGACACCTTAGAAATAAGGTATGTAGGAAGAACAAAAAACAAATTGAACATACGTCTTAACGGTCACTTATCAAAAGCTAGAAAGTCTCCGGACAAAACCAATCATAAAAACAATTGGTTGAAGAAACTACTTCTTTCGGACAAGAGACCCATTATAGAATTAGTAGAATGTGTCGAGGGATGGGAAGAAAGTTACAAAAGAGAAAAAGAAATAATAAAAAAACTATTATCGGAAAACATTAAGTTAGTAAATTCTGACGATAGAGGAGAAGGTGGAATAAATAAAATAATATCTCCCGAACAAAGAAAACAAATTTCTAAAACTCTAAAAAGTAAATACACAAAAGGGCTGAAGGTGGCAACATCTATACCTTTGTATGTTTACGATATGGATGGTTTCTTCGTCAGAGGCTTTGAAACTATGAGAGCTTGTGCTAAATGGTTGAAAATAAGTGATAAACACATTCAAAATTCAATGAGGAGAAATTCTCGAAGGTTGCATTCCTATCAGATAAGGAAGTTCAAAACAGACAAAATAGATAAATATATTAACCCTCGATATGGTACTCCAATGCCCGATTAAAATTGCGTGAATTAAGGGGAAGCCTAGAAGTAGGTAATCCTTAGCCAAGAATAACAGGGATGTTATTAAGGTTCAGAGACTAGGTTATGGAGACTAGAACAGTCAGTAAAAACCCACGAGTGCGCAACACGGAGACGTGATGATATAGTCCGATCTATACATATAACCAAACAAAGTATAGAAGTAGTAATTAAAAAATCTACGATAACAGGAATGGTTGGATATTCCATAAAGAAAGAGCATGTATACAAGTTACCAAAAGTTGTTAAGAAAAAAATTAAAATTGAAAGATTTGATGACAAACAAGCTGATTTCATTGTACCTGACACTAGGGAAGGTTGGGTTAAACTTCTTGGTAAAATTCTCAAAGCCCATTTCTATAGCGGAGAAGGTTTTACGTATTCTACCCAATTAATTAGAGGAAGAGGTGAACAAATAAAAGGTTTTGGAGGAGTTGCTTCCGGAGCAGGCATTCTTGTTGAAGGTATGAACTTTATATGCGAAGTCTTACAAGAACGAAGAGGTCAACAATTACGACCAATCGATTGCTTAGATATAATGAACATCATTGGTATGATAGTGGTTGCAGGTAACGTTAGACGTTCAGCACAACTTGCTATTGGTGATTATGATGATCTAGAATATTTGAAAGCTAAACGTTGGGATTTAGGTAAAATACCAAATTGGAGAGCTATGTCAAATAATTCTGTAGACTGTAACGATGGTAAGATGTTACCTCAAGAATTTTGGGACACTTACGAACAAGGTGAACCTTATGGGTTAGTTAACATTGAGTTGTCTAGAAAAGAAGGTAGATCAGGAGAAACACAATACCCTGATCCGGATGTACAAGGATATAACCCATGTGCCGAACAATCGTTGGCTGACAAAGAGACATGTTGTTTAGCAGAAGTTTATTTACCAAACATCGAGTCTTATGAAGAACTTAAGAAGGTTGTTACAATGTTGTATCGTGTCAATAAGCATTCTTTGGCACTAAAATGCCATCACAAAGAAACTCAAGAGATTGTTAACAAGAACATGAGGATGGGTATTGGTATAACAGGTGTTATGATGTCTTCTGATGAACAATTGAGTTGGTTAGACGGATGTTATAAGTACTTAAGGGAATATGATAAAGAGTATTCTAGAATCAATGGTTTCCCTGTGAGTATTAAACTTAGCACAATCAAACCAAGTGGTACGTTGTCTTTATTGGCAGGTGTTACATCAGGGGTTCATCCTGCAACAGCAGGTCGATATTACATCAGAAGAATTAGAATTGCAGCAGAGTCACCATTGGTAGAAGTATGTAAATCTCATGGTTATCATGTAGAATTTCAAGAAAATTTTGATGGTAGTTTAGATAGATCGACATATGTTGTAGAATTTCCATGTAGTTATCCTGAAGGTACCATTACAGCAGAAGATATGACTGTGTTTGAACAATTAGAGACTGTTAAATTTATGCAAAAGAATTGGTCAGATAATTCTGTATCAGTAACTGCTTATTATGAGAAAGAAGATTTACCTGAATTACGTAAGTATATTGAAGAAAACTTCGCTGATAACTTTAAAACTCTAAGTTTCTTATTAAAACAAGGAGCGAGTGGTTTCAAACAGTTACCTTTCGAAGAAATAACCAAAAAACAATATGAATATTTGTCTTCTTTGGTTAAACCAATTACGAAAGTAGAGATTAATGAAGAAGATCTCGACGATTTAGGAGCTTGTGCCGGTGGTGCTTGTCCAATTAAATAACAAATTATTGAAAATAAAGTGAAGAAAGGGTTGTAATAACCCTTTTTTTGTTTTATATTTGTAAAAATTAAGAAATGAAAGACGAACTAATAACATTTGATACAGCTAAATTAGCTAAAGAGAAAGGGTTTAATTGGGATGTTTCTAATGCTTTTGTCATTAGAGGAAAAAGAGTTGAAGAAGAAGATTCATATCATTATAATCACAATGGTACTTTATATTTAAATCCATTAAAAGATAATACTGTAACTGAAATAATTTCAAGACCAACACAATCATTACTACAAAGATGGTTGAGAGAAGAGCATGATATTCATATTGTAATAACAACAGGAGAGTTCTTTAAAAATGAAACAGAAACTGCTTTTTGGGGGTTAGAAGTATCTATTATAGGAGCAGCAAATGCTTCTTTTATAGAAAGAGATGATTTTGAAGGTACTTATGAACAAGCATTAGAAAAAGGATTGTATCAAGCTCTACTTTTAATTAAGACTTAGAATATTTACTTTATATTCTAATATTTCTTATCTTTATATTTATGGAAAATAAATATAAAAGAGGAGATATTAATTCTAAAACAGGAATGATATTTTCACATTACAAAGGTAATGGTAAAGAGCAATGGTATTCTCAAGAAGCTTGGGATAGAAAAAAACAAAAACAAAAAGAATTTAACAAAACAGATAAAAGTAAAGAATATCAAAAACAATGGTATTTAAAAAACAAAGTTAAAAAATTAAAACAATCTAAAATTAATAATAAAAAGTTAGTTGAAGAATATCCCTTAAAAGCTTTATTAAGTAGTATAAAATCAGGAGCTAAAAAGAGAAAATTAGATTTTGAAATTAATTATAGTTTTATTCAAAAATTATGGGAAACTCAAAAAGGTTTATGTTATTATACTAAAGTATCAATGAAATTAACAGCAAGACAAAAAAATCCCTATCAAGTGTCTATTGACAGGATAGATAGTAATTTAGGATATACTAAAGAAAATACAGTATTATGTTGTCAAGCTATTAATTATATGAAAAATGATTATTCTTTGAAAGATTTTAATTTGTTTAAAAATTCATTACAAAAAGCACTTAAATTAATATAAATGAAAGTAGAACAAGAAAACAAAGACCAAGTAGAACAGGTCACACAAAAAGAAGTCCACGAAAACAAAGAAAAGAAGGTAGGTTTTTTAAAACCTCAGCGTGGTCATACGGTGTTTGAATATAATACCAAAACAGGGGAACTTAAGAAAGCTAAATTTGATGAGGTTGATTACGACATCACCAAAGAAAAGCAACGAAAGAGAATCACTGTTCAAGAAGGATGTATTTATGTGTCATCTTTAAACATTAAGAATGCCGTGAAGAAACTAGGGAAGTATCACGGAGTAAACGTAGAAATTCAATAAATTAAATATGTCAAAGAGAATTAATTTTAACGCAGACGCTAGGAACAAATTGAAGTCCGGTGTCGATCAGATTGCAAATGCAGTGAATGTTACATTAGGGGCTAAGGGTCGTAATGTCATCATTGAAAGAGAATACGGAGCACCTCATGTAACAAAAGATGGTGTAACCGTAGCAAGCGAAATAGAACTACCTGATCCGGTAGAAAATATGGGGGCTAATTTGATTAAAGAAGCTGCTAGTAAAACAGTTAATGAAGCAGGAGATGGTACAACAACAACGTCAGTATTGGCTCAGGCTTTAATATCAGAAGGTATGAAGTGGGTACAAGCTCACAGAAGACTGTTACCAAGATTACTTAGACAAAGACCTGTTAATCCAATGGATTTAAAAAGAGGTATTGACTTAGGTGTTGAAGCAGTTGTTAAAAGATTAGACGAGTTGTCAGTAAATGTGACTGAAGACGAAGAATCTTTAAAACACATTGCTACAATTTCTGCCAACAATGACGAATACATCGGAGGATTGATTGCAGAAGCAATGAAGAAAGTTACAGTGGATGGTGTAATCAGAGTTGAAGAAGCCAAAGGTACAGAAACTTATGTAGACACTGTGGATGGTGCTCAATTCATAAATGGTTTGTTGTCACCTTATTTTATTACCAACGCTGAAAAAGCCATTGCTGAATTCGATAATCCATTGATTTTATTTTATGGTAAAAAGGTTGGTAACACTAAAGAAATATTACCTGCCATTGAAACAGGTTTGAAATCAGGTAGACCTTTGGTCATTATAGCTGACGACTTCGAAGGAGAGGTTGTTGCTACGTTGGCACAAAACAGAATACAAAAAGGTTTTCAAATTGCTGCCGTTAAGTCCCCTTCTTATGGAGATAAACGAAAGAACTTCATGGAAGACTTGGCTTTGTTAACAAACGCTACGTATATCACCGAAGAAAAAGGGATTTCTATGGATGACTTCACAATTGATATGTTTGGTACATCAGATAAGATCTCAATTTCTCCTGAGAAGACCACTATCATAGGTGGTGCAGGGTCTAAAGAAAATATAGAACTAAGAATTAAGAGATTAAAAGAACAGGCTGACAACGCGACACAAGAGATTGACGAAAAAGATCTTAGACAACGAATTGCTAAATTGGTTGGTGGTGTAGCTGTCATATATGTGGGGGCTAACACCGAAGTCGAAATGAAAGAGATTAAAGACCGTATAGATGATGCTTTGAAAGCAACAAAAGCTGCTGTAGAAGAAGGTGTTGTTGCCGGTGGAGGTGTAGCCTTGATTGAAGCAATGATGGTGTTGGATTATGTACCTGTAGAGAATCGCGATCAGCAATTAGGTTTAGAGATTCTAGAAGCTGCTTTAACGAGACCTGCTTATCAAATAGCTGATAACTCAGGGGTTGACGGTAGAGATGTTGTTAACAGACTAATTAGTGATGGTTATCCTATTGGTTATAACTCTAAAACAGATGTCTTTGAAGATATGATCGAAGCAGGGATATTAGATCCTAAAAAAGTAACTCGTGTGGCATTAGAATCTGCTGCATCTATAGCATCCATGGTGTTAACAACCGGTGCTACAATTTCAACAATTAAAAACAATTAAATATGAAAGTAAAAATTAAAAAATTACACCCTGATGCAGTAATACCAACGTATGCTAAGGGTGGTGACGCAGGTATGGATTTGTATGCTGTAAACGATACAAGTATAGAACATGCTACGGATTATGGAACAATGCAATTCAATTTCGGTATAGCTGTCGAAATACCGAAAGGTTATATGGGGTTAATTTTCCCAAGGAGTTCTGTGTATAAATCGACAGGAAGATTAAGTAACTGTGTAGGTGTTATCGATTCCGGATATAGAGGAGAATTATCTGCTCAGTTTGATCCTAGTTTGTCTACTTTTGTTAATCATTCGGAAAACTTAGAAGGATATAAAGCAGAACCTTACAAAAAAGGTGACAGAGTGGCACAATTAATCATCATTCCTTACCCACAAATCGAGTTTGAAGAAGTAGATGAGTTGTCTACAACAGACCGAGGTGAAGGAGGTTTTGGTTCAACTAATATTACAAAGAATGATATTAAGAAGGCTTTATATAAAGAAAAACCCACTGCTAAACAGACTGCAATATACAGAGACGGGGGCAGTAGAGACTATGAAGCCGTTACATCTTTAGGTAAGGTTGAGTTTCATGTACCAATTAAAGAACAAGGCAGCACTGTTTTCACCGAACAAATGGAGGCTCATTTGTTAATAAGATGGATTAATAACTAAGCTATGACAGACACAGGAGTATGGGTATATGATATTGAAACACTGAAAAACTGTTACACGTATACAGCAATGCATCGTGAAACTAAAGAAGTAGTTCAGTTTACAATTTGGAGAGATGTCAACGAAATGGATGAGATGATCGAGCACCTTAGTGGTGTTCGAGGTCTTATCGGTTTTAACAACATCGGTTTTGATTATCCTGTTCTACACTATATTCTTAACAATCATGAAGAATGGAAAGGTTTATCAGGTGATCAAATCACAACACTGATTTATCAAAAAGCCCAAGACACAATTGCTGACGAATGGTCGTCGGTTAAAGAAATGTATGTGAAGATCCCTCAGTTGGATCTGTTTCGCATATGGCACTATAACAACAAAGCACGTATGACTTCACTTAAGAAGTTACAAATTGCTTTGAGGTACAAGAATGTACAAGACATGCCTTACAAACACTATGAGGACATTGAGACCATTGATCAAGTTAAAGAAATACTAGACTATAACCTCAACGATGTTGATTCTACATTTGATTTCTACATTAAAAGTTTACCAAAACTAGAATTACGCAAAGGACTGTACGAAAGATACGGTCTTAAGTGTATGAACTACCCTGATTCTAAAATTGGTGAAGACTTGACATTGAAACTTTATTGTGAAGCTACAGGCGAAGACATGAAAGAAGTTAAGAAACGTAGAACACATAGAGGAGTTTTTAAGTTTAAAGAATGTTTCCCTGAATATCTTAGTTTCAAAACACCGGAATTCAACGAACTTCAGGAATATTTATCTAAGATAGAGGTGGAGGAACTAAAAGGGTCTTTTAAATATAGTCTAGAATACCAAGGTTTTACTTTTGATTTAGGTACCGGTGGCATACATGGTTGCATCAAAGCAGGGGTTTATGAATCGAATGACGAATATATTATTGTAGATGTTGATGTTGCTTCGTATTATCCAATACTCCCTATTATTTTAAAACTTTTCCCTGAACATTTAGGTAAGAAGTTCTTAGAAATCTATCGTGAGAGTTTTGTAAAACCACGATTTATTGCAAAAGGAGTATGGGACAAGACTAGAGCACTATGGGAGAAGTTAGGAATATTAGATTATTCTAACGAAGATACTAAAAATATAGATTATTCGGGACAAACGTTTGATAAAACATTAATTTCAGGGTTCAAACTTGCTGCCAATAGTGTATACGGTAAATCAAATTCTCAATATAGTTGGTTGTTTGATCCATTATATACTTTGAAAACAACATTGGGTGGTCAGTTGTCGTTAATGATGTTGTCTGAAAAAATAATGACAAACGTAGACGATTTGACAATTTTACAGATAAACACTGACGGATTAACTGTTAGAATACCACGGTCTGAAAAAAGAAATTTTTACAATCAGTGTACAGAGTGGGAAGAAGAAACAGGGTTAATCCTTGAATACGCAGCCTATAAAAAGATGATCATCCGTGATGTTAATAATTACATTGCCGAAGACATGACAGGATATGTTAAGTACAAAGGTGCTTTTAAACCTTATGATGTAGCAATTAAAGATGAAGAATATCATAAGTCACTATCACAAGCCATCGTACCGAAGGCAGTTGCTGAATATTTCTTGAATGGTGTACCAATTGAGGAGACAGTAATGAAGTCTACAGACATTTATGACTTCTGTAAAACTTTTAATGCTAGTCATGGTTGGACGTGTGAGACATCAGACATAGAATATCTAGACACATCATATGAAGAAGCCGTAGAAAAACTAACAAATAAGGGTTTTATAGAAGCTCATGTTGAAGGTTTCTTTATTCCTGAGAATGGTGGTAATATGGCAGGGGTACAGTTAGAAAAGGATGGTAATAAGACGAAAATATATAAAAATATACAACAACGTCAAAAAACCAATCGTTATTATGTATCTACTAATGGTAAAACCTTTTCTAAAAGTAAAGATGTTAGAACAATCGAAATTGAAGCAGGTGGTACATTGGTTACAATCTTCAATGAATACGAAGAAAAACATATCCTAGATTACGAAATCGATTACGACTACTACATCAAAGAGTGTTATAAACTAGTACACAAAGTAGATGGTACAGAAGAAAGAGAATTAGAGGCTGCTAGACAAGCCAAAGAACAGATCAAAAGAGACAAAGAAGAAGAGAAGTTTTTAAAGTATTGTTGGAACAAGCCACCAACAGTTAGACAACTTGGATTGTACGGAAAACCTTGGCTTTTAGAGAAATATGGAACACCAAAAACAAAATAGTAAAGTATTGTGGGAGACAACCTTTTTTGGAGTCTCACAGGTAACAGGTTTGTTACAACAATTCACAGGAATGTATGTGCAAGCATCGACCTTACCTGAAGCAACATATGCTGCTAGAGTTGCTAAATTAGATTATCTTCAGTTCACAGGTAGATTTTTTAATTCGTTTGAAGAAACACTAATGAATGAAGAATTTTATGAAAAACTGACAGACCCTAGAAACATTATAAAGGATATGAACATCGACGATTTCTATGATTGGTTAGATTTAGCAGTAGAAAAACAAGATTTGTTGAAAGCTCGCGAGGAGTTTAGTAAACATAACGAGTTATCCGAACACATTAAAATTATAGACGGATACATTAAAAACAAATATGAAAAAAAAGACGACAAGGAAACGCAGGACGGGGAGACAGATAGTTAATTCTACCAAAGTCAAGATCGACGGTATCGAATTTGCTTCTAAATTAGAATCGGTGATGTACACAATGCTTAAGAAAGCAGGTATTGATTTTGAATACGAAGGTAAGAGCTATGTAACCTTTGACCCGTTCGAATTAGAACAAGAATGTTGGGAGAGAGCTACCAAAAGAAGTAAAGCGATGATAGATAGGAGAAAAGTAACCAAGGTTTCGTATACTCCGGACTTCGTTGGTGCAGACGAAAAATGGTTCATCGAAACAAAAGGTAGAGCAAACGAATCATTTAGTATTAGGTGGAAGTTATTCAAACAGAGAGCTGTTGAAATGGTGCCCCAACCGTTGATTTTTAAACCAACAAACAAAGCAGACTGCGAACAGGTAATACAAATTTTAAAAGAAAAAGGATATGCAACAAACTAGAGTTAATTTCATCGTTACAGAAACGACCAACCTACACAATTTGGTAGCAGAGGCTTATGAAGCTCTGATGGATAACGAGAAAAAAGAGGCAAACGTCGCCCTTACGAGTATAATAGAAAAAGCTAAAGAACTCAAGGACGATTTATTAAACAAAGATGTATAATATGAAATTTAAAAATTTAACACAGTCTGATAAAGACTTAATTGAAAGGTATTATCAAAGAGCAGACAAAGGGGATTTTAGTAGACTAGAGACACAAAACAAATTGGCTGATATGTTTGATGTAAGTCCTAGAACCATTCGTCATTGGGCTAAGAAATTAGAGATAGGTGTCATGGCTAAAAACATAGTCAGTCCTTCTAAGGTGATGGTATATGACATCGAAACGTCTCGAACTAAAGCATGGGTTTGGTGGTCAGGTAAGCAATACATTGGTCATAACCAATTGATAGAAGAACCTAAAATTATAACCGTTTCTTGGAAGTGGTTAGGTGAAGATAAGGTACACTACCTGACTTGGGACAAAGACCATTGTGACAAACAGTTGATGAAAGACTTCTTAAAAGAATATAATCAAGCTGACATGGTAATTGGTTACAACAACGACAGATTTGATAATCGTTGGATCAATGCTAGAGCAATGAAGTACGGACTAGATGTTAACGTCTTCGTTAGATCTTATGATATCATGAAGGAAGAAAAGAGGGTTTTCAGAGTTCCTAGTTATTCCATGGCTTATATGGCTATTTATTCTAACGTGTCACACAAACAAGGTCATGAAGGAATCCATATGTGGAACATGATTCAGACAGGTACTCCGGAAGAACAAGCAGAATATCTTCAGAAAATGGTAGACTACAACATTGGTGACATCATTGCTACAGAAGAGTTATACTACAGACTAAGGAAATACTTCGGTCACAAAGTACATTTTGGTGTATTAGATGGAAACGAGAAGTGGACATGCCCTGATACAGGATCTACAGATGTAGAACTAGAAAGAAGGACAGCTACTCCGGCAGGAACCATTCAAATAGTAATGAAAAGTAATGTCAGTAGTGCTAGATACAAAATTTCTAACAAACAATACATGAACTACTTAGATTTTAAAATGACAGAAAATGGCTAAACCGTATTATGAACTGTATTTATATTCTCCCTACAACGACATTCGAAGTAGGGAGGCTATAGAAAAGGTGTTAGATAACCTGCACCGAATACCTTTAGAGAAAATAGAGGAATTAACAAATAAATTTTAATATAATGAGATCATTAAAAAGAGTCGAATTGAGTAACATCTTATTCTTCGACATTGAAACAAGTTCCACAGTCAAAGAACTAAAACTAGACTCTCCACTATTCAATTCTTGGGCTTACAAGATGAGGAAAAATGGTGAAACCGATGAACAACTCATCGAAATGTATGCTGACCAATCTGCTTTATATGCTGACTTTGGTAGAATCGTTTGTATTTCTGTAGGTATGTTAAACAAAGATGGTGAGTTCAAGACCACAACCTTTAACAACCTAGACGAAAAACAGATGATAGTGGACTTCTACGCTATGTTAGACAAGCTTAAGAAAGGGACACTTATTTGTGGACATGCTATCAAAAGCTTTGATGTACCATATGTAGCACAACGAGGTATGGCTAACAATATAGCTCCTCATGACTTGATGGACACAAGTGGCAAGAAACCATGGGAATTAGATTGGATACTTGACACTAAAGATTTATGGCAAGGTACATCCTTCAATAGAAGCTCTCTAATCAACATTACAACTCTTTTTGGGTTACCATCCCCTAAAGATGATTTAACAGGAGCAGACGTACCTAAATACTTTTGGAAAGACCCTAAAGGACATATCCAAAGAATATCTGAATACTGCGAAAGAGATGTTGTAGCAGTTTACGATGTTGTTAAATACCTTAAGAATTTAGGTAATGCTAACAACGTCCCTGAAAAAGAAGAACCGTTGTTAGAAAAACTAATGGATGGGGCACCTTATGGTAAAGCAGAGAAGGCTGCACTAGTAGAAATACTTAAAGGTATGAGTGAGGAAGAAAGAACTCAAGCATTTACAGTATTAGATGCAGCAACGTCTACAGCAAGAAACAAAAAGACAAAAATAACAAAAAGTCATGTTAAAAAACTAAGGGAAGAAGTCAAAAAGTAACATATTATTATTTATTGTACTTTTAACAAAAATAATATGAGTAAGAGGTGTAGTAAATGTAACATTATAAAAAACATATCGTGTTTTTATAAAGATGTTACTAAAAACGACAAATTAGGTAGTAATTGTAAAGATTGTGTGAAAAAATCTAGACGTGATAAATATTCTTTAAATAAAGAGAAGATGATTAATAAATCGATGGTTTATTATAACAACAACAAAGAAGAAGTCAAAAAGCGTAAAAGAAAATACTACTTGAAGAATAGAGAGGATATATTAAACAACAGAAAGAGGTATTATGTTGTTAATAAAACATCTATTCGGGAACGACACGCAACATATCAAAGAGAAAGGAGATCAAAAGATCCAATATTTAAATTAAAACACAACATTAGTTCTTTAATTAGAATTAGTATTGGTTCTAAAGGTTTTAGGAAAAAAACAAAAACTATGAGTATCTTAGGATGTGATTACGAAGAACTCATGAAACACTTAAACAGCAACCCTTATGGATTATTGTTTGGTGACAAAGGGGTGGATTTAGATCATATTATTCCGATTTCTTCAGCATCAACAGAAGAAGAAGTATTATTTTTGAATCATTATTCTAATTTGCAATTATTACCCTCTTATTATAATAGATACATAAAAAAAGATGAAAAATTCAATAGGTGCCATTTTGAAGAATGGTTTAATAAAAATTATAAATGAAAACTAAGAAAAAGCAATTAATATTACCAAAGACAGATGATAACGGGGATTATTATCTGTCTTACTCCCAACTAAATACTTGGAAGAGGAGCAAACGAGATTACATTAGACAATACTTCTTAGGTGAGAAGGATGAGAATGCAGGACTTCAGAAATATGGTGACTTCGGTCATAAAGTTGGTGAAGCTTTTGAAAACAATGACTTCTCTGCTTTCGAAGAAGATGAGATCAAGTTCTTACAAACTGTACCGAAGTATGACGAATTTGAACGAGAGATTAGGCTAGAGATGGATGGTTTCTTTATTAAAGGGTATATTGATACCAACACTAAAGAACAAGTAGATAAAGAAGATTCTATACCGTTCAAATGGATTAAATCAATCGCTGATTATAAAACGGGTGATATCAGTAAAAAGAAAGGTGACTATGAGTCTGAAGACTACAACCAAGTTGAAATTTATGCAGCAGCCTTAGAACAAGAATTTGGTAAAGCACCCACAAGTGGTAAAGTCTTCTTAATAGGTAGATCCGGAAATGCTTTTGCAGGTGAAACGTTAGAGTTAACAAAAGAGTTTGTTGAAATCGAACGAGAGATTACACCTGAGATACTTAAGAAAGTTAAAGATGGTGTACAGAAAACAGCAGAAGAGATTTCTGATTATTATCAAGCCTTTTTAAAATTGAATAAAATTATCTAGTATGGCATTAGCTAAAAAAGAACCAAAGAAATCCCAATCAGAGAGACTGAGAGGGGTATTTTATCAACACTTCTCTAAAAACAACGAAGGTTACGAAAACTTCGAGGAGTATTACCATTACAAAATGGACTTGTTGATTAATCATTACAAAAACAAATTAAATTAATTATGTTAGAAGACAACGAATGGTTAATTAAAGTAGAACCTGATTATACCCAAGAAGACAACAATGAAGGTTTTTATGCAGCAGGTTTCCTTGCTAAATACAATAAGGACGGGACTGTCCCTCAAAACTTTAAAAATTGGAGAGGTGAAGACAAAGGAATACACAAAGAAGACTTTAATAAAGGATGGAAACTGTTCTCTATCAGGGCAGGGAAAAGTCAAGATTGGGTAGTATTAATACATCCTTTAGGGTTTACTTTAGAAGTACGAGCTTATGATTTTTTAGAAGATGTTTTACCCAAAATAACAATCGTAAAAGGAGAGATATTAGAAGCTTGTAGATGGGAAGGTAAAAAAATAACGATTGAATCAGATTAAATTTTGTGGTATCAATATTTTTACTTATATTTGCACCTCACAACAATAACAAAAACATGTTTGACACATTTTTAGGAGGTTTAGTATTAGGATTGTTGGTAGGTGCAGTAGCATCGATCTTCATTTATAGAAACAACAAAGCGTTGTTTGATACCTACGCAGACAAGGTAGATAGAATCTACGATCATTTAGAAGCAACAAAAGATATTAAGTAATGAACAATTTAACAAACATAGCAATGACGATTAGAGTCGGGAAGGATCACCTTTCGGGAGCGTCTTGGTATGGTTAAATTTGAAGTTAACTAATGACACAAACCTCCCTTTCTAACGATTGTGGAGGTTTTTTATTATGGGGTTGATACACAAGTGGCTCGTACTGTTCTTTTGCAAGGAACGGGCTGTCGGTTCGAGACCGACCTTCTCCACTAACCATTAAAATAGAATATTATGATAAGAGATAGTTACAACATATTCACAGGGATGAATTTTTGGTTCGAACCTGACGAATACACTAAAAGACAAGATATGATAAAGAGACGTGCTAAACGTAAACGTTAAACATTATTCCACAATAAAGGCATAATCACAAATATGCCGTAATAGAAGCATAGCTCAGTTGGTAGAGTGCTTGTTTTACATACAAGAAGTCGTAGGTTCGAGTCCTACTTGGAGTACTAAAATTAAACGAATGAATAAAAAACTAATACTTTCAGTTGTAGTCCTTGTTGGAGCAACTGTTATTAATTCTTTATAATACAAAACACCTTTCGGCTTAGGGAAGTTACGTGCTGTATCTTGGTAACAAGATTAACCCTTAAAATAAGTAACTAGTTAGGAGGGTGACCTAACACATTTCCTTGTAGTTCAGCGAATAGAACGTCTCCCTTCTAAGGAGAATGTCAGGGGTTTGAATCCTCTCAAGGAAACTAGAGGTAAAGTAGCTCTTTACAAACAGGGTGTTTAACGACTTTTCCTGTATAATTAAATCAAAAGTCGAACAGGTCTTGTATCGGCTCTGACTCATAATCAGTAGAAACCGTAATCGGTTACATGTAGGTTCGAATCCTACCTTGACCACAACTAATTGGTATTTAGTAACCTGAAACTCATAGGGTATATAAGCAATGAGTATTAAAAAACCCCTTCTATTTCTAGTTGGGGTTTTTACTTCTAAGCTAGTCTCGTCCTTTTCTTTTTAGGGACTGCTGTAAGCTTCTTAGCTTTCTTCTTCACTTCAGGGGTTCTTTTTTTCTTAGTAACCCCTTTTTTACATTTTTTATTATTCATCTTTTTTTTGTTTTACTAGTTTCATGTAGTGTCTGTATGTCTCAGTATCTAACACCTTTTCTTTAATCAATGATCCAAATACTTTTTTGTCATTGTCTTTCAGACTTCTGTGATTCAGTAATGAATTACCATACCTTTCAGCAAGGATTAATGCTCTAACCTCTTTGTTAGGTTCGAACTTTAAAGAAGACACTAACGGAGATAACGACTTTTTATTGATTTCGCTATCAAACCACTTCATTATTTGTTTACTCTTTTCAGGTTTACTTTTAACCAATTCTTTGATGTCTTTTTTCAAAACGTCTTTGTCTTTGTCCTTTTTGTATTTCCTAATTATTTCCCTAGACTCATCCTCCAATAAAATGTTTTCTCTATATATATCAATAACTTCTTTAGATACATTCTCTTTAATTTTGGTTATCTTGTTATACTGAGACGTTGACTTAATCATTCTATTAGTGAATGACTTTTTCATTTCTTTTTTCAGGTTATCTGTCGTTTCCTCGGCTGTTGCATCTGAAGAAACGTAATTACCTAAACCATACATCATACCAACATAAGGGTTTGTACTAGGTGTTGTAATATAAGCTTCTGTGACTTCTTGTAGTCTTACAGGAGATATATTCAAACTAGTACCCATTTCTTTAAACATTGGTTCAACTCTGTCATCAACTAACCCTTCTAACTCTTTAGGTATACGTCCTCTATCCCAAGATAAAGGGTTACCGGTGTATCCATCAATCCCGTACCAAGCCAATGTTGCGTTACCAATAGGTGTTGATGCAACAACGTCGATAGGATTTAGTTTGATAGGTAAAATGTTATTTTCTGTCGTGTTCTTTAAAATTCTACCTAAGTTTTGATCATATAACACACCTGATTCTTCAGCTAACCTTTTTCTGATGGCATATTCTGCTGCGTTAATTAATGGAGACAAAGATTGAGCTTTGGCTATTCTATTATAAACCCATTCGTCATTATCGTCTTTGTATCCTAAAGGAATAATAAAATAGTTTTGTAGGTCATATTCACTAACTCCACGTAATGTTTCAAAATATATTTCAGCATTACTCATCTTCTTAACTTCTTCGTCTTCATCGTCTCTAAAATAAGATATTGCAGAAAGAGCCATGGTTGTTGTGGCACCTACTGTATATCCTAC
>Ga0193952_1000051_pt1 | contig 48939 bp, 42 predicted proteins | sample BB_3_MG_FD_140368 | JGI IMG/M metagenome (GOLD analysis project Ga0193952, IMG submission 140368) | Microbial mat bacterial communities from the Broadkill River, Lewes, Delaware, United States - BB_3_MG | ecosystem: Environmental > Aquatic > Freshwater > River > Microbial mats | place: USA... | reverse complement strand
AGTATCACCCACCATACAATTTGGAGCGGTAGTTCAGCTGGTTAGAATACCTGCCTGTCACGCAGGGGGTCGCGGGTTCGAATCCCGTCCGCTCCGCCATTATTCAAGCAAGTTCAGGACTTGCCCAACAAACGCTGGGATTGAATTCTCATAAGACGTTAGTGTTGAAACCAATCCTGGGTGATTAGCTCAGTTGGGAGAGCATCGCCCTTACAAGGCGAGGGTCACTGGTTCGAGCCCAGTATCACCCACCATACAATTTGGAGCGGTAGTTCAGCTGGTTAGAATACCTGCCTGTCACGCAGGGGGTCGCGGGTTCGAATCCCGTCCGCTCCGCCATCATTCAAAGCCACTTAGGAATTTTCTTAAGTGGCTTTTTTATTGCCTAAAATCTTGCTATAAAATTACCGGCCGGTAGAGTTTAGGAACAAAAAAACCAGCACATGGCTGGTTTCATACAAACGTTAAAATGAAATACAGCCATAGGCTGATTTTATCTTAAAGCGAGGAGAAAGTTTTCTGTTCGAGGCGTAGAGAGCGTAGTTTAGTTTGTCCAAATGAGCGAGCTACAACAAAGAACAGGAGGCTTTTAACCGCTATTACTTAGTTGGAGGCTGTGATGTTGTATCCGCCATCCACATAAGTCACTTCACCAGTAATACCTGATGCTAAATCTGAGCACAAGAAGGCTGAAGTATTCCCAACTTCTTCAATCGTTACATTACGGCGTAGAGGCGTTGATTGCGCAGCTTTATCTAGCATTGAACGGAAGTCTTTGATACCAGCGGCAGCTAATGTGCGAATTGGACCAGCAGATACAGCGTTGACACGAATGTTATCTTGACCAAGATCTGCTGCTAAATAACGAACCGTAGCTTCTAATGACGCTTTTGCAATTCCCATGACATTATAGTTTGGAACAGCACGTTCAGCTCCTAAGTAAGAGACAGTTAAAACCGATCCATTGCTCTTTTTCAACAATTCATGAGCTGCTTTAGTGCAAGCGGTTAGAGAATAAGCAGAAATATCGTGGGCGATTTTAAAGCCTTCACGAGTTGATGCATCAATCATACGACCTTCGAGTTCTTCACGTGGTGCAAATGCAACAGAATGAACAAGAATATCCAAACCATCCCATTTTTGTCCAATTTTAGCCATGACTTCATCAATTTGAGCATCATCAGCAACGTCAAGTGGTAATACTAACTCTGAACCGAGTTCTTCAGCGACCTTTTCAACGCGACCTTTTAATTTTTCAGTTTGATAAGTTAAGGCAATTTCAGCGCCTTGTTCGCGCATCTGCTTTGCAATACCATACGCAATCGATTTATTGTTAGCGACACCTATAATTAACGCTTTTTTACCACTTAGGAATCCCATTGTGTTTCTCCAGTGTTTTGTCTTTAGTTGGTTCTGATGTCTTGAAATTAACTGTAGCAAGATGTTAAACATCAGGTAGAATCGGAGCTCATTATAACGTTTATTTCATTAAAAAAAGTTGGTTATAATGGCTGCTATTACAGATTGATGCGTCATCAGGCCCAAACAAATAGTCAAATGAATTGAAAGAAATTCGAGGAGATAAGGGATTTGAAAATTTCATCATTTCATGACGATAAGAAAATATTAGTTTTAATTTCTTTTTTGTTTTTGTGCGCTTTGTCTATGCTCATGCAATATACAAATGTGAACGCTAGTTGGAATTCACCCAACGTAACCTCAAGCAACTCTAATAAGAAAACACTTTATAGTAGTTTCAGTGCTTCACCAAAACACCTCGATCCAGTTCGATCCTATAGTTCAAATGAGTGGGCAATTATCAGTCAAATATATGAGCCACCACTTCAATATTATTATTTCAAACGACCTTATGAACTCCAGCCATTAACATTAAAATCCATGCCTAAGCTTGTATTTTTGGATAAAAACTTTCAGCGCGTTTCAGAATCTCAAAAAAACAATGGTCAATTTGACTATACAAGGTATGACTTTGAATTGAGGGAAGATGTGTTTTACCAACCTCATCCTGCGTTTGCTAAAAATAACAATGGTTATCTGTATCACCGTCTTGACAAGAAAATTGAAACGCTCAAAAAGCAAAATAATCCAGAGAAAGTATCCGAACTTGAAAGTATCAAAAAACTTTCCGAGTTTGCAAAAGTTGGTAGTCGCCAGCTTGTTGCAGATGACTATATTTATGCCATAAAACGTATGGCTGTCCGTCAGAATCATTCACCAATTTTAGATACAATGAAACAGTATATTGTTGGTTTAGATGCATTTAGTCAAAGCATATCTCAGCAGTTAAAGTCTGAATTGGAAACTTCTGGTAAGTCTTTGAAAGAGCACTATTTTGATCTTGGTCAACATGGCATAAAAGGCGTTAAAAAACACTCCGACTTTTCATTTTCGATCCTAATAAAAGGGCACTATCCTCAGTTTCTCTACTGGATGAGTATGAACTTTTTTGCTCCCATTCCTTGGGAAGCCATGAAGTTTTATCAACAACCTTTTATGAATGAAAGAAATCTTACATTGGATACTAGTCCGGTTGGAACGGGGCCTTTTTACTTGGCTGAAAACAACCCGAATCAACGGATGCGTTTGGTAAAGAACCCAAATTTTCATCCGGAGGCTTTTCCTGAGGTTCCTAATGATTTTCCCGAAAACCTAAAACAAAATTACCAAAAAGACACTGGTAAAACTTTACCTTTGATAGATGAGGTGATTTATTCTTTGGAGAAAGAATCAGTTCCGCTTTGGAATAAATTCTTGCAAGGTTACTATGATGCCTCTGGTGTCAGCTCTGACAGTTTTGATCAAGCCATTTCCGTTTCGAGTAATGGAAATTTAGGTCTGACATCAGCGATGAAAGAAAAGGGCATTCAGTTTCTCAATGCGATTCAGCCGACTATTTTCTATTTTGGGTTTAATATGGCCGACCCTACTGTTGGCGGTTACTCTGAAAAGCAGCAGAAATTGCGTCAAGCGATTAGCATCGCTATCAACTTTGAAGAGTATATTTCCATATTTTTAAACGGTCGAGGCGTAGCTGCACAAAGCCCGATTCCACCGGGTATTTTTGGACATCAGTCTTTACCGGCCGGTATAAATTCCCAGGTATATCATTTGGACGGTGAGCGAATTAAACGTAAATCCTTGCAAGAGGCTAAACAGCTTTTGGCTGATGCGGGTTATCCAAATGGTAAAAAATCTGATGGCACACCTTTACAGCTTTTTTATGACACTGCGGCTACTGGACCTGATAGTCAGTCGATGTTGAATTGGTACCGAAAGCAATTTGCAAAGTTAGGCATTGAGTTGGTTATTCGTGCGACAGATTACAACCGGTTCCAAGATAAAGTGCGAGGTGCAAAAGTCCAGATGTTTTCTTGGGGGTGGAATGCGGATTATCCAGATCCTGAAAACTTCTTATTTTTACTTTATGGCGGTAATGCGGCCATAAATACTAATGGTTCTGGCATTAATAGCGCCAACTATGATAATCCAGAATTTAATCGTCTTTTTAAACAGATAAAAACCATGGGAAATTCACCTGAACGTTTACGTCTAATCGAACAGATGATTCAAATAGCTCAAAAGGACGCGCCTTGGGCTTGGGGATTCTACCCAAAATCCTTAGCGCTTTATCACTCTTGGCTACGAAACCTTTGGCCAAATGCCATGGCGAACAATACGCTTAAATATCGTAATGTCGATGCCCAATTGCGTAGTCAACAACAAGAAAAATGGAATCAACCAATTGTATGGCCGCTATGGATTTTGTTTGCGATACTACTAATTAGTATTTGGCCTCTTTATAACGCTTATCGTAAACGCCAAAATTACCGAGTGCAAAATCACCAAGAAGAAAGCGTCATAACCCACTCTGATGAACTCAACCGAAAAATAAAGGAGTCATAACGAATGTTTGCTTATATTATTCGTCGACTTCTGTTTGCAATACCCATTCTAATAGGGGTCAATTTCATAACGTTTGCGCTCTTTTTTATGGTAAATACGCCGGACGATATGGCTCGTGCTCAATTGGGAGCAAAGCAGACATCGCCTGAAATGATTCAAGCTTGGAAAGAAGAAAGAGGGTACGATAAACCTTTATTTATCAATGACCAAGCACATGGTCTTTCTATTGTCTCTGAGACGTTATTTGTTCAAGAATCCTTAAAACTGTTCTCATTCGATTTTGGACAATCCGATGCCGGCCGGCAGATTTCTAGTGATATTCAAGAACGAATGATTCCCAGCTTGGCGATTGCTTTACCGACTTTCTTGATCGGTTTAATCACAACCATTGCGATTGCACTGTTAATTGTCCTGTTTCGAGGCACGGCTTTGGATACTGTGACCATGATGATTGCCGTCGCTATTATGTCCATATCTGGACTGTTTTACATCATTGCCGGTCAAGTATTATTTAGTAAAATGCTGCATTGGGTTCCGATTTCTGGCTATAGTGATGGGATAGATGCATGGCGTTTTTTGATTTTACCGGTTCTGATAGGTGTGTTTGCTGGGCTGGGTAGTGGTGTCCGATGGTATCGCAGTATATTTCTTGAAGAAATGAACAAAGATTACGTAAGAACAGCAAGAGCTAAAGGTGTAAGTGAAATAAAGGTTTTATTTACGCATGTGTTACGTAATGGATTTCTACCGATTTTGACGGGGGTGGTCGTTGTTATTCCGACATTGTTTATGGGGAGCTTGATTATGGAATCCTTTTTTGGCATTCCAGGACTGGGCAGTTACACCATTGATGCCATTAATGCTCAGGATTTTTCTATTGTGAAGGCTATGGTCTTTTTAGGTTCTGTGCTTTATATCATCGGCTTGATTCTCACCGACATTTCTTATACCTTGTTTGATCCTAGAGTAAAACTATCATGATCGGTTCTTTGATTGATTTTTTGGACTCCTCCTATTCACTTGAATGGGTCATGCTTTGGACCGATGTCATGGTTTGGGGGATTTTGATTGCTTTATTACTTGGGATTCGATCCATTCGCCGGTCGTTACAGTCTCGTCGTCAATGGCGACAGGTCTTTGAATCGCCGATTGCCATGGCATCCGGTCTCATTCTATGTGTCTATTTCGCAATCGCTTTGGTCGACTCGGTGCATTTCAAAATCGTGTCACCTCAAACAGAAACTCAAACCCTTGAGCAGTTCGAAGGCGACGACAGATTCAACTTATCGCCCGCTTTAGAAGGGCGGGTATTTAGTGTTCTAGATACGATTTTTGTCCATCTTTTGGAGCGCAATGAGCGAACCTATTCTGCCCCCTTTGCTTTGACAGAATATTCCTCGAGTGTTCAGTATTTGGCCAATGGTGACGTTGAACAAGTCTATCTGCCCCTAAAGTATGCAGGTCAGCATCTTTTGGATATCAATAGAAACCAACTAAACGTCAACACTGAATCTATCTCGATGGGTTGGGATATCACAGAAAAAACCAGTAGCGTTATGATTACCAGTGTTCTGGTTGTGGTTGTCATTCTCCTTTTTCAGCTCTATTGGCGCATGCATAGTCTAATCTTTCGTGCAAAGCCAGAAATGGTTGGGGAGCCGATTCATCTTCCTTGGAAAACCTTCTACATTACTTTATTCATCATTATATTTACGCTTATATGGCTTTATGAGATGAGTCAATACTATTATGTATTGGGAACAGATAAAGTTGGTCAAGATGTTTTGTATCAATCGATCAAGAGTATCCGAACAGGGGTGATGATTGGCCTATTAACGACATTGGTGATGTTACCTCTCGCGCTCTTTTTGGGAATAAGCGCAGGGTATTTCAAAGGGTGGATTGATGATGTCATCCAGTACCTTTATACCACCTTAAATTCCATTCCAGGCGTATTACTAATTGCTGCTGCGGTATTGGTGATGCAGTCCATCTTAGCGCAAAATCAGGATTGGTTCGGGTCGACAGAAGAACGAGCCGATTTAAGATTATTATTTTTGATTCTGATTTTAGGAATCACCTCATGGACAGGGTTGTGCCGTCTGCTTCGAGCTGAAACCTTGAAGCTATCACAACTTGAATACGTGCAATCTGCAAGAGCCTTTGGCCTAAGCGGTTTTAAAATCATTACTAAACATATTATGCCTAACTTAATGCACCTCGTGTTAATCGCCCTAGTGCTTGATTTCAGCGGCTTAGTGCTAGCTGAAGCGGTTTTGTCCTACGTTGGAGTTGGGGTTGATCCCACGACACCAAGTTGGGGGAATATGATTAACCAAGCGCGTTTAGAGATGGCACGAGAGCCGATGGTTTGGTGGTCTTTACTATCGGCGTTCACCTTTATGTTTATTCTGGTGTTAGCCGCCAACCTTTTTTCAGACAGAGTTCAGCGCGTACTCGACCCGCGTGGAAAAAACTAATAGGAATCCGTTCAAATGCAGGAAGTTCTCCCAGAACCGGTATTAAAAGTTCAGAATCTATCTGTTCAAGTCGCCAATGATCTGCTGATTAATCGCATCAGTTTTTCCATTCAAAAAGGAGAAATCTTTGCATTGGTCGGCGAGTCTGGAAGTGGAAAGTCCTTAACCTCTTTAGCGATTATGCGCCTACTACCTGAAGCACTGGATATCGTCGATGGTGATATTTTTCTTCAAAAAGACTCTCTGTTTTCAATGACCGAGTCACAAATGCAAAAAGTCCGTGGTAGACGAATTGCCATGATTTTCCAGGAACCGATGACCTCGTTAAACCCTGTTATGAAAGTTGGCATTCAAGTGCAAGAAGTCATTAGCCGACATCTGAAGCTTTCAGGTAGAGCGGCTCGCCAAAAGGTGGTGGAACTTTTCGAGGAAGTCGGAATTCCGGATGCTGCCGAACGTTTTCATTGGTACCCTCATCAATTGTCAGGCGGGCAGAAACAGCGCGTTATGATCGCTATGGCACTGGCGTGTGAACCGGATGTTTTAATCGCCGATGAGCCGACTACCGCTCTGGATGTAACGATTCAGGCCCAAGTCTTAAAATTGTTAAGAAAAATTCGTGATGAGCGTCAGTTGTCCATTTTGTTTATTACACACGATATGGGCGTGGTCCATGAAATGGCCGATACAATTGCGGTCATGAAGAGCGGAAAGATTATTGAGCAAGCGTCTAAGGAAATGTTTTTTGCAAATCCACAGCAAGACTATACGCAACAATTACTGTCAGATGCGATTCCAAAACCTATTTCAATCTCACCCACGACTTCCAATCTGGAAAATAATGAAGAAGATTCCATCACTTTACACCGGCCGGTAACTTCTGAAAGTTCGGTTGTCACGCTATCCGATGACTTATTGCGTTTGGATGATATTAAAATTCATTTTCCCATTAAGAAAGGGGTTTTCCAGCGCACGGTCGGTCACGTCAAAGCGGTGGATGGCGTGAGTTTAAAAATTCCTAAAGGAAAAACTCTTGCTTTAGTCGGGGAGTCTGGAAGTGGAAAAAGTACACTTGGTATGGGAGTTTTAAAACTGGTCAAAATGACCTCCGGAAAAGTCTTTTATCAAGCCCATAATAACTCTGAACAGGAGTTAACGCACCTAAGTGAAAGACAGATGCGGCCGTTACGCAGAAAAATCCAAGTTATCTTTCAAGACCCATTTTCCGCCTTAAATCCTAGAATGACGATTGGTGAAATCATCCGTGAGGGAATGGTCAGTTTAAAGGTCGGTTCTCAAGACAAAAACGAGCAACGCACTCGTGTTGAAGAGTTGCTTGTTCAAGTTGGGTTAGAAAAATCGCATATCCATCGTTATCCACATGAGTTTTCCGGTGGTCAACGTCAGCGGATCGGAATTGCGCGAGCTTTAGCAGTAGAGCCGGAGTTAATTATTTGTGATGAGCCGACCAGCGCCTTAGATGTATCGGTAAGAACGCAAGTTCTTGGATTGTTGAAAGAGTTACAGGAAAAATATCACCTGTCCTATCTGTTTATTACGCACGACCTTTCCATTATTCCAAGCATCGCACATGAAGTGGCGGTTATGCAAAAAGGCAAGATTGTCGAGCAGGGTCCAGTTGAAGAGGTCATGCGTCATCCAGAGCACGCATACACTCAATCTTTGCTCGCCTCTGCACCAGAATTAGTTCGAAATACGTTGAATATATCTGTCGCCTAAAACCAAGCCATTTCTAGGGGGGCTAATTTCCCCAAATAATTTCGCCGCCCTTGATTCATTATTAGCCTTATAGGGCGAATATTTATGGCGTGGAGATTATCTCAATGAAATCGGTTGAAGGCTTGTCCATGATTCCCATTTTTGTTAAAAGTTCCACCGCAATTTCTGAGGTTTGAGGTAGTTGCATTGGATTTTCACCCGGAAATAATCGTCCGCGAGCTTCGGTAGCAAAGGCTGGTGTGCGTGCGATGTAGCAGTGCAGGCACTTTTCACAATGTTCATTTGCAAGACTTTTTATCAGTTGTTCCAGTCCTGCTTTGGCAACACCGTAGGCTCCGTAAAAAGCGGGTTTATCAAAACAGTCTTTATCACTTATGGCGACTAAATCCCCCTTGGCTTTTAAGAGCAATGGCAAGGTTTGCTGGATCAGTTGAAAATTGGCATTCAGATTGGTGTGCATGACCTCATACCATTGCTTCGTATCAAAGTGCTCAATCGGTGTGAAGGCTGGCAAAATTGCGGCATTCAGAAACACCCCATCCAATTTGCCAAACTCTGTTTCAATGACTTGCCCAAACTCTTCCCAATTTTGTAGATCCGCTCCTAATAAGTCTAGAGGATACAAAGCTAACCGGCCGGTAAATTCTTGTTGTTGAAGCTGGTCAGACAAGGCATTTAAACGCTGTAAGTCTTTATCCAGCAGAATCATCTGATGGCCAAGCTCGTAAAGTTGTTCAGTGAGTGTGCGGCCTAAACCTTGAGCGGCACCGGTAATAAGATAGGTTTTCATAAAGTGGTTCTTTTATTTTATCTTTGTATTAGGCTGTAAAAGTTTTGCAGGCTATCTCTGGATGAAATTAATTTAGCAAAGTATTTTTACATCCTCAATGCAAGTGAGTAGATACATTTTTAAAGTGTTTGAATAAATTCGCTGATTTCATAAGGAGTATGGAAGTCATAATCTGCATTCCAGTCACTGGCCGATGCGGTTTTGGGTAAATAGCCAAAAAATGCAGAACCCGTTTGCATATTTGCATTTTTTCCCGCTTCAATATCTCGAGGATGATCTCCCAGATACAGACAATGTTCTGGATCGACACCACACTGTTTTGCAGCCAGCAACATAGGCTCAGGGTCAGGCTTTCGCACTTTCAAGGTGTCACCACAAATCACAGTATACGGCTCAGAAGGAAATACGAAAGACTCCAATAGTTTTTTCGTTAACCAAGTGGGTTTATTGGTCACAATACCCCATGGGATTTCATTTTCTGCCAAGTACTCAAGCCCGGAGTGTAAGCCTGGGAATAAGTCAGTATGAAGTGCAATATGATTAAAATATACCTCCAAAAAGAATTGTCGTTTTTCCTCCAGCGCATCGCCTGTTAAATCCGCAAATGCCAACTGAGTGACCGCCAAGCCACCTTGGGAAACTGTATTTCGGATGGTTGAATAATCGACCACTGGCCGGTTAAAAGCTTTGCAGGTTTTTTTTAATGCATAGGCAAAATCATAGGACGTATCTAAAAGGGTTCCGTCTAAATCAAACAGAACGCATTCAATCGGTTTTTGCATGATTAAGCCTCTGGTTTACGAAATGCCATAATGTAGTTAATCGATAAATCTTTATTTAAGGCGTAACGTTGTAATAATGGATTGAATTCAACCCCAACACTATCAATGAGTTCCAGTCCCGCTTGACGTGCCATCGCCGCCATCTCAGATGGTTTAATAAATTTATCCGGGTCATGAGTGCCTTTGGGAACCAAATTTAGAAGGTTCTCAGCGGCATAAACCGCTAGCAATTGAGATCTTAAATTTCGATTAAGTGTAGAGAAAAAAACTAAACCGCCTGGTTTGACAGAGTGGGCTGCGGCAGAAATAATCGCTTGCGGATTTGGAACATGTTCCAGCATTTCCATGCAGGTCACTATATCGTGTTTTTCTGGGTTTAGAGTTGCATACTCTTCAGCGGCGATAAGCTGATAATCGACCTTTATTTGTGCGTCCAGTGCATGCAATTTGGCGACTTGCAACACCTGTTCGGCCAAGTCGATTCCTGTTACATTTGCCTGTAGTTGCGCCATGGATTCTGACAAGATTCCACCGCCACAACCAATGTCCAAAATTGACCGGCCGGTTAAACATTGGTGTTGTTGCATATATTGCAAACGTAATGGATTGATTTTGTGTAAAGCACCAAATTCGCCATCTTCGTCCCACCATTTATGACTCAGGCGGTTGAAGTTATCTAACTCTTTGGTATCGGCATTATTGTGTTGTTGTGTACTCATTGATTAGGAGCCATAAGATTCATTTAAAAACGTGTCTGCGATTATACCCAAAACTGTTAAAAATTCCTTGCGTGAATCTCTACCGGCCGGTAGAAAACTAAAATAAAATTATCGTCTAGGTGGCGAGAAAAAAATAAAAGTGGCTAGAAGGGCTTTATTTTGGCTTTTAAGGCTATTTTTAGTCAATCGAAAGCATTTTGCGCATATAATATAACCCCTAAAAATAATATGAATCAGTAGTCAGGATACCCTATGTCTGAATTTGCCAAAGAAATTGTCCCCATTGCACTTGAAGATGAAATGGAGCAATCCTATCTGAGTTATGCGATGAGCGTTATTGTTGGACGTGCGCTACCAGATGTTCGTGATGGTCTCAAGCCGGTTCACCGTCGTGTGCTTTATGCCATGAACGAATTGCGTAATGATTTCAATAAGCCTTATAAAAAATCTGCCCGTATTGTCGGGGATGTCATCGGTAAATATCACCCACATGGTGACACCGCTGTCTATGACACGATTGTTCGTATGGCCCAGCCGTTTTCATTGCGTTATATGCTCGTCGATGGTCAAGGAAACTTTGGTTCAGTTGATGGTGACTCTCCGGCAGCCATGCGTTATACCGAAATCCGCATGTCGAAAATTGCCCACCAACTGTTAGCAGATTTGGATAAAGAAACCGTCAATTTTCACGAAAACTACGATGGCTCTGAAACCGAGCCAACAGTATTACCAACACGTATCCCAAATTTATTGGTGAATGGATCCTCCGGGATTGCAGTCGGGATGGCGACCAATATCCCACCTCATAACCTGAATGAAACCATTAATGCGTGTTTGGCGTTTATTGATAATCCGCAAATTGATATTACAGGATTGATGGAACATCTTCATGGTCCAGATTTCCCGACGCACGGTATTATCAATGGAACTGCAGGGATTCGCCAAGCTTATGAAACCGGTCGTGGTCGAGTGCAAATGCGCGCTCGTACAGAAATCGAGACCGATAAGAACGGCAAAAACAAAATCGTTGTCAAAGAAATTCCTTATCAGGTTAATAAAGCCAAATTAATTGAGCGTATTGCCGAACTGGTGAAAGAGAAAAAGATTGAAGGTATTACTGCTCTGCGCGATGAGTCAGACAAGGATGGTATGCGCATTGTGATTGAACTTCGTAAAGAAGAAGTTCCTGAAGTCATTATTAATAATCTTTACAAGCAAACATCAATGCAGACGGTGTTTGGTGTCAATATGGTCGCGCTGATTGATGGCCAGCCAAAACTTCTCAACCTGAAGCAAGTCATCGAAGCCTTTGTGAAACACCGCAGAGAAGTGGTGACCCGCCGTACGATTTACGAGCTTCGTAAGGCTCGTGAAAAAGCTCACGTTTTGGAAGGTTTAGCCGTTGCCTTGACCAATATTGATGAGATGATCGAGTTGATTAAAGCGTCACCAAGCCCAGCAGTTGCGAAAGAGCGCATGCTGGAACGTGATTGGCCAATTGGTTCTGTTGTCGATTTATTAGATCGTGTCGAAATGGATGATGTTCGTCCAGAAGATTTACCGGCCGGTTTTGGTGCGGATGGCGCAATCTATAAACTGTCACCTGTTCAGGCGCAAGCCATTCTGGAAATGCGTTTACATCGTCTAACAGGGCTTGAGCAAGACAAAATCTTGGAAGAATATCGAGGTTTGATTGCAAGAATTGCTGAATTCCTTGAAATCCTACGTAACCCGGACCGTTTGACTGAAGTGGTGAAAGAGGAGTTACTAGAGGTTGTAGAGAACTTTGGTGACAAGCGTCGTACAGAAATCGATCACGCTTACCAAGATTTGGATGCCGAAGATTTAATCGCCGAAGAAGACCGAATTGTCACACTTTCGCGTGATGGTTATATCAAGACTCAGCCTTTAAGTGATTATCGTGCACAGCGCCGTGGTGGACGAGGCAAATCCGCAACAGCGATGAAAGAAGAAGACGAGATTGGTCAACTATTTGTCGCCAGTACACATGATATGCTGTTGTGTTTCTCGAACCGTGGCAAGATGTACTGGCAAAAAACTTGGCAGCTTCCTTTAGCCAGTCGCGGTAGTCGTGGTAAACCAATTGTCAATATCTTACCTGTTGAAGAAGGGGAGTACATTACATCAGTGCTACCTGTGAATGAATTTGATGAGCGTGTTGTCTTTATGGCGACACGTAATTCTGTCGTGAAACGGGTCGCCCTTAAAGACTTCTCTCGTCCTCGTGCCAATGGCATTATTGCGGTGGATCTCTTGGAAGACGATGAATTGGTTGGTACGGCTTTAACCGATGGAGAGCAAGAAATTATGCTCTTTAGCGATATCGGAAAAGCGATACGTTTTAAAGAATCCGATGTCCGTGTGATGGGGCGCACTGCACGTGGTGTTCGCGGTATGAAGTTACCGGCCGGCGCTAAGGTAATCAGCATGCAGGTTGCCAAACCGGAGCAACTTATTTTGACGGCAACCGAAAACGGTTACGGGAAATGTACACCAGTAGACGATTACTCAACCATCAACCGTGGTGGTCAGGGTGTGATTTCCATCAAAACCACTGATCGTAATGGTTCAGTGGTCAGTGCAGTTTCAGTCAGTACTGATCAAGAGATGGTATTGATTACCAATAAAGGGACTTTGGTACGTACCCGTGTCTCGGAAGTCTCTGTAGTTGGCCGTAATACCCAAGGCGTTAAACTGATTAATGTCGGTAAAGGTGAGCAGGTCGTAGGTCTTGCGGTGGTTGATGTTGAGGTTGAGGTCGACGATGAGTTGGAAGAGGAGATTGTTGCAAACGATTCTTCAAATACTGACCAAGCAACAGAAGAATAATTATTTAGAAGGGCTAAGATGTTTTTGCTACAAACATCATTAACCCATTCTTGAATTAAATTTTTAAGGATTTATCCAAATGCGTTCATTTAATTTTAGTGCAGGTCCGGCGATGTTGCCGGAAGCGGTTATGAAAAGAGCACAAGACGAATTTCTTGATTGGAATAACACGACCATGTCAGTGATGGAAATGAGTCACCGTAGTGCGGAGTACCTATCGGTTGCACATCAAATGGAAGCCGACTTACGTGACGTTATGAACATTCCTGAGAACTACAAAGTTCTCTTCTTACATGGTGGTGCATCGCTTCAGTTTGCTGGAATTCCAATGAACCTTACACAAGCTGGCGATACGGTAGATTATTTTGATACAGGTGTTTGGTCTGCGAAAGCAATCAAAGAAGCCAAGCGTTATGTCAATGTCAATATTGTCGCCGGTGGTGGTCAAAACCCTACCGAAATTCCCGACAGTTCTGAATGGAAGTTTTCAGAAGACGCCAAATATATACACATTTGTTCAAATGAAACCATTACGGGCGTTGAATTTAAAGAAGCGCAACTAGAGCAAGTGTTTGCACAAGGCAAACCTGTGATTGCCGATATGTCATCAAACATATTATGTCGTGAAATTGATGTCTCGAAATACGGCATGATTTACGCTGGTGCTCAGAAAAATATCGGTCCAGCCGGTTTGGCGATTGTGATTGTCCGAGAAGATCTGATTGGCCACGCACGATCTGATTGTCCAAATTTAATGAACTGGAAGACTTATGCAGATAACGAATCAATGTTCAACACTCCAAATACTTGGGCATGGTATTTAGCGGGTCTTGTGTTTGATTGGATTAAAACTTCTGGCGGGGTTAAGGCCATTGCTGAAATCAATCAGCGTAAAGCGCAAAAATTGTATGACTACATAGACAATTCAGGCTATTACAGTAACTCAATAAAAGTTGAACAGCGCTCATGGATGAATGTTACCTTTAATTTGCCAAACGAAGATTTGAATGCGGATTTTCTGGCACAAACTAAAGCGGTAGGGCTTTTGAGTTTGAAAGGACACAAAGCCTTTGGTGGAATGCGTGCCAGCATCTATAATGCGATGCCTGAAGCGGGCGTGGACGCACTGATTGACTTTATGCAAAAATTTGCACAATCTAATCCTGTGTAACATACTTCGCAATCCTTAAAGGGCAACGATTTTTTTAGAATAATCGTTGCCCTTTAATAGTTTACCGGCCGTTATATTTGCGCCTTAAAAGACAAAACTAAGCAATTAACTAAGTATTAATTAAAAGATTATGAGCGAAACAGTTTCAGTACCTAATCCAGAAGAAGCGCAGCAGCTTTTAGAAATCCGTAATCAGATTGATAGCATTGATCGCCAAATTCAAGAACTTTTGGGTAAGCGAGCTCAGTGTGCGCAAAAGGTTGCGGATATTAAAACGCAAGGTGGTACGGTGGAGGCTGTGTTTTACCGTCCAGAACGCGAGGCGCAAGTTTTACGTGCGGTAAAAGAACGTAATCAAAGCTTACTGCCGGATGAAACAATGGCCAAGCTTTTTCGTGAGATTATGTCGGCATGTTTAGCACTTGAACAACCGGTTACAGTTGCTTATTTAGGGCCAGAAGGTAGTTATACTCATGCAAGTGTCATAAAACAATTTGGTTCCTACGCTCACCCTCATGCCGTTTCAACTATTGAAGAAGTGTTCGAATCAGTCGAAAGAGGTGAGACGCAATACGGAATAGTACCGCTAGAAAATTCGACTGAAGGTGCAGTTAAGCAAACACAAAACAAACTAATTGAAACCTCTCTCACCGTTTCTGGTGAAGTTGAGTTGGCGATAGATCACTGTCTGTTGTCAAAAGCGATCTCTACGGATCAAGTAAAAATAGTGCGAGCCCATCCTCAGGCGTTAGGACAATGTGAAAACTGGTTAAGAAATAATTTGCCATGGGCACAATTGGAAGAAGTTGATTCTAATGCAGCAGCAGCGGTAATGGCACAAAATGATTCGACTGTTGCTGCAATCGCTTCAGAACAGGCTGCACGAATTTATGATTTGACGGTTTTGGAATCCCATATTTCAGATCAAAAAGGCAATAGCACTAAATTTTGGCTTTTAGGCAAAGAAAAGGTTGAGCCTAGCGGTGATGATAAGACAGCATTATTGGTATCAATTAAAAATGAATCGGGTGCTTTGTTGAATCTTTTGGAATCCTTTTATTCTAGAGCGATTAATATGACTCGGATCGTTTCACGTCCATCCAATAATAAACAGTGGGATTATATGTTTTTTATTGATGTTCAAGGACATCAGGACGAAGAGCCCTTAAAAACTGCTTTAGCTGAAGCAAAAAAACTATGTGACTTTTATAAAGTGCTCGGCTCTTTTCCCGTTTCTCCACTGTAATTTAAACGAGTTCTTTTCTATATGACCATCAATTTCAAATCTCTATGTAATGAGTATGTGCAAGGTGTCAATCCTTACATTCCAGGTAAACCTATTAGTGAGTTGCAGCGTGAACTTGGCTTAACACGTATTTCAAAACTAGCCTCAAACGAAAATCCTTTGGGTTGTTCGCCAATTGCGGTCGAGGCAATGCAAAAGGCAGCTTTAGATATTGCACGATATCCCGATGGTAACAGTTATCAATTGCGCGATGCATTGGCTGAGTTTTGGAAAGTTCGTTCAAATCAGATTTTGCTAGGGAATGGTTCTAACGAAGTCTTGGAGCTCATTGCGCGAACTTTTGCAGGATTGGGTGATGAAATTATCTTTTCGCAATATGCCTTTGCCGTGTATGAGATTTCCACACAACTGGTGGGTGCGACGCCGATTAAAGTCCCCGCCAAAGGCTTTGCCCACGACTTAGAGGCGATGGCATCCGCAATTACCGACAACACCAAGATTATCTATATTGCGAATCCAAATAACCCAACCGGAACAGTGTTTGATCAATCCGTCTGGAATGAATTTATTGCCAAAGTGCCTAAAAATGTCTTGGTCGTGGTGGATGAAGCTTATATTGAATACGCCCAAGCGAAAATGGTCAATGACTATCCTGATGTCATGCAAGATTTGGAATCCTATCCGAATATATTGATAACTCGTACATTTTCTAAGGCATATGGTTTAGCCGGATTGAGAATTGGTGCGTTAATCGCTCAATCAGAAGTGATTGACCTGATTCAGCGTGTGCGAGAACCTTTTAATGTGAATGCAATGGCCCAAGCAGGGGCTCTGGCTGCTTTGCAAGATCAAGCATTTATTAAGCAATCCATTGTCTTGAACAATCAAGGAATGCAGCAAATTGAAGATTTCCTGAATGAAAAAGGCATTAACTTTATTGAATCCTATGGAAATTTCATTACCGCAAGGTTTAAAAATGCATCACAGTTAAACCAAGAGTTACTGAAAGAAGGGGTAATTGTCCGACCACAAGCCGGTTATGGCATGACGGACTATTTGCGTATCTCGATTGGCTCTGAAACGGAAAATCAGCACTTTATTGAAGCTTTAACTAAGCTTGCATAGACAAAAAAAATGATAAAAAAAACCTTACAAGATGTAGAGAAAATTGAGTGTCCTAAACTCAATAAAATTACCATTATTGGCGTTGGATTGATTGGTGGCTCTTTTGCGAAAGGCATCAAACAACTTGGACTTGCTAAAGAAGTCCATGGATTTGGTCATAATGAAATCAACTTGCAAACCGCCATAGAATTAAATGTACTTGACTCTTATAGCATAGATATTAAAACTGCCGTTCAAGATTGTGATTTACTCATGCTCGCTGTGCCTTTAGGAGCAATGTCATCGATTTTTAAGGAGGTGGCAAAATATCTACCGGCCGGTGCTATTATCACTGATGCAGGTTCTGCAAAACAGAGTGTAATTGATGCTGCTCAAACGGCCTTTGGTGAACTTCCTGAAGGTTTCGTTCCGGGACACCCCATTGCCGGAAAAGAAAAAAGCGGTGTAAGTGCATCGGATGAAAGTTTATATATAGACCATAGAGTAATCCTAACGCCGACAGATAGGAGTTCCTCGCAATCTATTGAAGTTGTTGAGAAAATTTGGAAATCATTAGGTGCAAATGTTGAAAAAATGTCGGCCAGTTTTCATGATGAAGTGTTTGCAGCAACTTCACATCTTCCTCATCTATTGGCGTTTGCGTTAGTTGAGATGTTGCATGAACATCCAGAACTTGGCAATGTGTTTAAATATACCGCTGGTGGTTTTCGTGACTTTACACGAATTGCTTCCAGTGATGCGACCATGTGGCGAGACATTTCAGTGACCAATCATAAAGCGATTGCCAAATGGTTGACTGAATACCGTGATTATTTAAGCGATATGATTCCGCTGGTCGAAAATCAAAATGCTGATGCCTTATATGAACTGTTCGAAACGGCAAAGCACGCTCGCGATCAACATATCGTGAATAGATAAGTGCATAAAAAAGAATTAAATTTTAAGAACTTAGAGAATAAACTTATGTCTAATATTCAATTCCATGTCCAGCCGGGTGGCAAAATTCAAGGCCGTGTGCGTGTTCCGGGTGATAAGTCAATTTCACACCGCAGTATTATGTTGGGTTCTATTGCTGAAGGTACCACTACGGTCACTGGTTTTCTTGAAGGAGCTGATGCCTTGGCAACTTTGAATGCATTCCGAGAGATGGGGGTTGAAATTGAAGGGCCGATCGATGGTAAAGTCATTGTTCATGGGGTGGGTCTTAAGGGGCTTAAAAAGCCTAGTAAACCACTGGATATGGGGAATTCAGGTACCTCAACACGTCTGCTAGCAGGGATTATTGCAGGGCAAGACTTTGATGTAACACTTGTCGGTGATGCTTCGCTCTCGAAACGACCAATGAAACGCGTAGTCAACCCATTAACTGAGATGGGGGCACAAATTGAAACGCAAGAGGGCGGAACTCTTCCGATGTTGATTAAAGGTAATGGTGAGCCTTTAAAAGCGATTGACTACACACTACCAATGGCGAGTGCTCAAGTTAAATCTTGCGTATTGTTGGCAGGACTTTACGCCGATGGAAAAACATGTGCGCTAGAACCTGCACCAACTCGAGACCATACTGAACGTATGTTGAATGGTTTTGGTTATGAAGTGAAATCCAAAAAAATCGATGCTCAGCAAACAAAAGCTTGCTTGCAAGGTGGCGGAAAATTAACCGGAATGCATATTGATGTACCATCCGATATTTCGTCAGCCGCTTTCTTTATGGTTGCAGCGGCGATTTCAGAAGGTTCAGATCTTGTTATTGAACATGTTGGCATGAACCCAACGCGTACCGGCATTATCGATATTCTTAAACTGATGGGAGCGGACTTAACGCTAGAGAACTTCCATGAAGTCGGTGGAGAGCCCGTTGCAGATGTGCATATAAAATATGCCCCATTAAAAGGAATTGAAATCCCTGAAGAATTAGTTGCACTTGCGATTGATGAATTCCCTGTATTATTTGTGGCAGCGTCTGTGGCAGATGGTAAGACGGTTCTTACCGGTGCGGAAGAATTACGTGTAAAAGAGTCTGATCGTATTCAAGTTATGGCAGATGCTTTACAAGCGGTAGGTATTGATGCCCAACCGACACCTGATGGCATGATTATTACCGGCGGTGTGCAATCTAAACAAACCGCTGAAATCCAGAGCCATCATGACCACCGAATCTCTATGGCGATGACTGTAGCAGGGCTTCGTGGCGCTGATACCATTGTGATTGATGATTGTGCCAATGTGAATACATCCTTCCCGATTTTTTTGGATTTAATTAATAAAGTCGGTATGAATGTCAAAGCGGTTAAGGCCTAAAGGATTCCAGTGATGACAGCACCAATTATTACCATTGATGGACCAAGTGGTGTCGGTAAAGGCACACTTGCACAGTGGCTTGCGTGTAAAACCGGATTTCACTTTTTAGACAGTGGGGCGATTTATCGATCCCTTGCTTATGGTGTTATGCAGAAAAACCTATCAATAGATAATTTAGAGCCGATTATTGAGCTTGCCAAAATGCTCCCCGTCGAATTTAAAGCCACATCGATTTTGTATAATGGTCAAGACATTACCTCAAAAGTGCGTACAGAAGAGGTTGCTGCAATTGCTTCACAAGTCGCTCCGGTTCCCGAAGTTCGAGTGGCATTGTTGCAACGTCAAAAAGATTTTGCCCAGCTGCCAGGCTTAGTCGCGGATGGTCGCGATATGGGAACAGTGGTGTTTCCAGAAGCTCCGGTCAAACTCTATTTAACCGCTTCCGCAGAAATTCGAGCTGAACGACGTGTTAAACAGTTGAAAAACCAAGGAAATGATGCTAACATCGCGCAAATTATTCAGGACATCAAGGAACGTGACGAGCGAGACTCGAATCGTAAAACGGCTCCATTGAAGCCTGCCGACGATGCATTCCTGATTGATACTTCTAATCTCGATATTGATGAAGTTTGTCAAAAAGCGGAATCAATACTTTGGGATAAAGGTATTTTGAAATAGCAGTGAATATTAGCTTTATGAGCTAACTATTTGATCTGTAATGATTTTTAAAATCCCTAGGCTTTTCGGAGTCTGGGGTTTTGTTTTTTATTACCGGCCGGTTGGGAATGGCTGGTTACTTGAAACTGACCCGACTGATTTACCAATACTCCCATTGGCAGTAAAACAGACGGATAGGAAAATTTTGGTATATATATCCATGAGTGAATTATCTTTCGCTGAATTATTTGAAGAATCACTAAAGAGTGAAAAATTTAATGCAGGTTCTCTAATCATCGGTACCGTTGTTGGTATCGATAAGGAAGCTGTACTTGTCGACGCTGGTATGAAATCAGAGTCTGCAATTCCAAAAAACCAATTCATCGACGCTGAAGGCAATCTAGAAGTTGCTGTAGGTGACGAAGTAGAAGTTTATTTGGAAACTTTAGAAGATGGTATGGGTGAAACTCGTCTTTCTCGTGAGAAAGCAAAACGTGCGAAAACCTGGGATCGTCTTGAAACGGCTATGGAAGAAGAAGAAGTCGTTAAAGGTTTCGTTACTGGTAAGGTTAAAGGTGGTCTTACTGTTGACGTTGAAGGTGTACGTGGTTTCCTACCTGGTTCTCTTGTGGATATCCGTCCTATCCGTGACTTCGGCTTCTTGGAAGGTAAAGAAGTTGAGCTAAAACTTGTTAAGTTAGATCGTAAGCGTAACAACGTGGTTGTTTCTCGTCGTGCAGTCATTGAACAAGAATCTTCTGCGGAGCGCGAAGCGATTCTTGCGAGCATGGAAGAAGGTTCAGTACTTAAAGGTATCGTTAAGAACCTTACTGACTATGGTGCGTTTATCGATCTTGGTGGTGTGGATGGTCTTCTTCACATCACTGATATGGCATGGCGTCGTGTTAACCACCCATCTGAAATCGTTCAAGTTGGTGATGATATCGAAGTTAAGGTTCTTAAGTTCGACAAAGAGCGTAACCGTGTATCTCTTGGTCTTAAGCAGCTTGAAGAAGATCCTTGGGCAGATATGGTGTCTCGTTACCCTATGGGTGCAGAAGTTGCTGGTAAAGTGGCTAACATCACTGATTACGGTGCTTTCATTGAAATCGAAGATGGCATTGAAGGTCTTGTTCACACTTCTGAATTGGATTGGACAAACCGTAACATCCACCCATCTAAAGTGGTTCACCTAGGTCAAGAAGTTCGTGTCAAGATTCTAGATGTTGATCAAGAACGTCGTCGTATTTCTCTATCGATTAAACAGTGTACTGTTAATCCTTGGGAAGGCTTCTCAGCGACTCACGCTAAGGGTGACAAAATCTCTGGTTCTATCAAGTCAATCACTGATTTCGGTATCTTTATCGGTCTAGATGGTGGTATCGATGGTCTTGTTCATTTGACAGATATCTCTTGGAACCAGCCTGGTGAAGAAGCCATTCGTGACTTCAAGAAAGGTGATGAGCTAGAAACGATCATCTTGTCTATCGACCCAGATCGTGAGCGTATCTCTCTAGGTCTTAAGCAGCTAGAACAAGATCCATTCGGTCAGTTCATGGCAGCGAACGGTAAAGGTTCTATCGTAACTGGTACTGTTAAGTCTGTTGACGAGCGTGGTGCAGTGATTGATTTAGCTCCTGAAGTTGAAGGTTACCTTCGCGTTCAAGAACTTGTAGAAGATACTCGTGATGCTTCTTCAGTTCTTAAAGAAGGTCAGGACGTTACGGCTAAGATCGTTAATGTAGATCGTAAAAACCGTTCAGTTTCTTTGTCTGTTAAAGCGAAAGAAGCTCATGACGAGCAAGAAGCGATCAAAGGTTACAATGAGCAACAACCTGTTACAGGTAACACTCTTGGTGATCTACTTAAAGACAAAATGTAATCTGACGGATTCATAGTCCAAACCGGCTGGTAACTTTACCGGCCGGTCAAATTTGGTCTTTTATTGTTTCCACAATAATCCAGAACACTCAGTTTAAACATTTTAAAGAGTAGACTCAGATGACCAAGTCAGAACTAATTGAACTCATTGCACGTCGTCAGACACAATTTTCACAAAAAGATGTGGAAATTGCAGTGAATCAAATTGTCGATTCTATGATAAATACCTTATCGCAAGGCGATCGAATTGAAATTCGTGGTTTTGGGAGTTTTAGTCTTCATCATAGAAAAGCGCGTGTTGGGCGTAATCCAAAAACAGGTGAAACTGTTAAGTTGAATGATAAACGTGTTCCGCACTTTAAGCCTGGAAAGGCTTTACGCGAGGCAGTTGATCAATCTAAAGATTACACTGACATTATCGCTTAATCAAAAGGGAGCTTATTGCTCCCTTTTTTATTTTTTCCAAAAGTCATGTTCTTGTATTTTTTGTTAGTTAATTCTGAACTATCATTCAAATCTCTGTCTAACTCTTCTATAATTCAAGCATCATTCGCTTGGATTTAGAGTCAAATGTTAAAAATCATATCTTTAATTGCAACAGTTTTATTTTTAGCCGCCGGTATTCTTTTAGGCGTTTTAAATCCAACACCTATTAAGCTCGATTTATTCTGGTTAACACCAACATTACCGTTAAGCCTGATTATGGCATTTATGTTTATTTTCGGGTTGTTTCTTGGTTCATTGTTAATGGTTCCAAAGGTTCTACGTCTTCGTTGGCAGTTGAATAAGGAATCTAAGCGAAACCGTAAACAAGCAAATCAAATCATTGAATTGAAAGCAGAGCTTAGTAAAAAACAAGAGGCAGAACAGCCTTCAAATCTACCTGCATTAAACAATAAATAAAGAGAGTTTCATGTCTACAAACGATCCGAAAGTTGTCATAGCCTTAGACTTTGCAAACAGTGAATCGGCTAACCAATTTGTTTCCGAACTTAACCCTGAAGATTGCCGTTTAAAAGTTGGAAAAGAGTTATTTGCAGTGGCAGGGCCAGAATTTGTAAAAGGTTTGGTTGATAAGGGTTTTGATGTTTTTCTGGATTTGAAGTATCACGATATTCCAAATACTGTTGCTAAGGCGGTGCAAGCAGCGGCAAGAATGGGGGTTTGGATGGTGAATGTTCACGCATCGGGTGGATCGAAAATGATGAAGGCTGCAAAAGAAGCGCTAGCAGAATTTGAAAATCCTCCATTATTAATTGCCGTTACCGTTCTCACATCAATGCAACAAGAAGATTTAGCTGAACTTGGGCTTAATATTGAACCCAAAGAACAGGTAAAACGCTTAGCAAAATTAACGAAAGCGTCAGGATTAGATGGGGTTGTCTGTTCTGCGCAAGAAGTGGAAATGCTTCGTAAAGAAATTGGCAATGATTTTTGTTTGGTGACTCCGGGTATTCGACCGGCCGGTAGCGATGTCAATGATCAAAAACGTATTATGACACCAAAAGATGCGTTAACTGCTGGTTCGAGCTATCTAGTGATTGGTCGTCCAATTACTCAAGCACAAAGTGCAGTTCAGGCTTTACAAGATATTAACCAATCAATTCAAAATTAATTAACAGCTAATAGGCCTGTTTATTGTATTGATTAGCGATTTTTCAAAATCGCAATAGGATCTTATGTTTGGCTTTACCAACAACAGAGTGTCTTGTGCAACTGTTTAAGGTCCTAATTGATACAATACTATAAAATTAAATTATTGTTATTTAAAGGCAAAGCCGTTATAATCCGCGACTTTCACGCATAAGTGTGATTTCCTTGTCTCACCACTATTTGGTTTTCATAAGTAATTACGATTTCTGAATTTTAGGGAGACTGACTTTTTATCCATAAGGAGATAGTTAAATGCGTCATTATGAAGTCGTATTTCTAGTGCACCCTGATCAGTCTGAACAGGTTCCTGCAATGGTTGAGCGTTACCGCGCAATGATCGAACAATCTGGTGGTGCTATTCACCGTCAAGAAGATTGGGGTCGTCGTCAATTAGCTTACCTAATCAATAAAGTCCACAAAGCACATTATATTCTAATGAACATCGAATGTGATTCAGATACGCTTGCTGAACTTGAAAACGCTTTCTACTATAACGATGCTGTTTTACGTAGCATGGTTGTTAAGCAAAAAGAAGCGATTACTGAACCTTCAGTAATGATGTCTAAGAAAGATGACAAAGGCGATAAGCGCCAAGCAAGAGGAGCGTAATCATGGCACGTGGATTTGGACGTAAAAAATTCTGTCGTTTTACTGCGGATGGCGTAAAACAAATTGATTACAAAGACATGGATACTTTGAAAGCCTACATTACGGAAACAGGTAAAATTGTTCCTAGCCGTATTACAGGAACAAGCGCTAAGTATCAGCGTCAATTAGCAACTGCGGTTAAACGTGCGCGTTACATCGCTTTGTTGCCATATACCGATCAACACAAGTAATTTTGTTTGACGGAAAAAATTAATAAACAAAATTTTAAATAGCAGAGTCAAAGGAACCTTATGCTGGGCATTGCTAACTACTCCATGAAAGGGCCAAAACAGGCAGCGATTGCAGTAGTGCTTTCTTCCGCATTAAGCGTAATACTTGCACCCATCGGTTTAATTACCGGCGGGTTAATCGCTTTGGTTACCTTGAGAGTTTCAAGCATAGAAGGCTTTAAGTCTCTTGCCTTGGCGGTGGTGGCACAACTTGCTGTTACCATGATGATTACCGGTAATGCGTTGCCGGCTTTTATTGCCATAATGGAATTCCTTTTGCCGGTTTGGGTTCTCAGTGTTGTATTACGCGAGACTCAAAGTTTTGCAAAAACTCTGCAAGCTGCACTAATATTTATTGCCATAGGTTTGGCGCTATTCCATTTAAGTGTGTCGGATACCGCGGCTTACTGGTTAGCGCTCTACAATGAAACCATTGCACCAGTGCTTGCTGAAGCTAAGGTCGAATACGATTTAGAGCTCATTACACAGCTAGCTAATATGGTGACCATGCTAATCGCAGTTTTTGCTTTAGTCTTATGGTTTTCGATTGTTTTGATCGGCCGATGGTGGCAAAGCCAGTTATATGCGCCTGGACAGTTTCGCAAAGACTTTTATGAGTTACGTGTTTCTAGCCAAACGGCTTATGCAGGAATTGCAATTTCGATTGCATCACTTGCTCTAGGTCAAACAAATGGTTTGATTTATGATTTAACCGGGCTTTTTATTGCAGTATTTATGTTTCAGGGATTAGCGATTGCCCACGCAACCGTTGACCAAAAGCAAGCCAGTGTTGGTTGGCTTGTTGGAATTTATATTTTGTTATTTATATTTCCACAAACGATGCTGATATTAGCAACCCTCGGCTTGATTGACACTTGGATGGATTTCCGACGCCGATGGGATTCTGAATAAATTGAGGTTTAAGCCATGAATGTTATTCTGCTTGAAAAAGTACAAAATCTAGGGACTTTGGGTGACCAAGTTTCTGTAAAATCAGGTTACGCACGTAACTTCTTGATTCCACAAGGTAAAGCAAAAGCTGCAACGAAAGAAAATATCGCTGAGTTTGAAGCTCGTCGTGCGGAATTAGAAAAAGCTGCGGCAGCACAACTAGCTGTAGCACAAGGTGTTTACGAGAACCTAAACGGTCAAGTAATCACAATCGAATCTGTTGCTGGTGATGAAGGTAAACTATTCGGTTCTGTTGGTACTCAAGACATCGCAGATGCTCTTAAAGCTGCTGGCTTTGAAGTTGAGCGTCGTGATGTCCGTATGCCTGAAGGTTCTTTACGTTTTGTTGGGACTTTTGAAATCGATGTTCAGTTACACACTGACGTTGTTGCTTCAATTACGGTTGAAGTAAAAGCTGCTGAATAATTTTTTAAAATTATTTTTTGCTTTAAAAACGGCCTTTCGAGTTTTCGCAAGGCCGTTTTTTATTTCTACAACCGCCTTTCTTACATAGTATTTAACCGGCCGGCTAAGTATAATGAGCAGTCATACTTACGCCCATAACTTAACGCTCTGCGACGTCTACTAACTATGTCTGAAAAACAACCTTCAAATTCTATTTTTCAAACGCACTCCAAAACGTCACAGCAAAGTGATAATCCTTTAAAAATTCCTCCACATTCGCTCGATGCTGAACAAGCTGTTCTAGCAGGTTTAATGTTAAGCGACGATGAAATTGATGATGTTGTCAGTATTGTCAATATTCATGATTTTTATACAAAACCTCATCAAATGATTTTTGACGCAGTTCTAGAACTAAATGCTGCTGGCAAGCCACTGGATTTATTATCAGTTATTGAACACTTAAACTCTAACGGACAGCTCGCTGCAGTTGGGGATAAAGCTTACTTAGCCGAAATGGTCAAAAGTATACCGAGTGCGTCAAATATTCTTTATTACGCTCAAATTGTGCGTGATAAAGCGATTCTTCGAAACCTAATTCAAGCAAGTAATGAGATTGCTGAGGCCTCTTATTTTCCTGAAGGAAAAGATGTTCGAGAAATATTAGACATTGCAGAATCGCATATTATGCGGATCGCTGAACATGGCGAGGGGAAAGAGCGTAATTATAAAGATATGCCGCAACTGTTGAGCATGGCGGTAGATAAAATAACAGAATTGTTCAATACCGATGGCACCATTACCGGCGAAGCCACGCATCTGTCCGAATTTGATGATCTTACCGCAGGATTGCAAAAAGGGGATTTAATCATTGTTGCTGGCCGTCCTTCAATGGGAAAAACCACTTTCTCCATGAATATTGCTGAAAATATCGCAACAAAAAATAAAACACCCGTTGCGGTATTTTCAATGGAAATGCCTGGCGAGTCTCTAGCTATGCGTATGATTAGTTCATTAGGAAGGGTTGATGCGGGGCGAATGCGAACCGGGAAACTTGAACAACAAGACTGGCCTAACTTTAACCGTGCCATAAGCATGCTCTCTGAAGCTAAAATATTTATTGACGACACGCCTGCACTCATGATCAATGAGTTACGAGCAAGAGCTCGAAGAATCGATAAAGATATCCGCGCTCAACAGCTAAAAGAGGCAACAGAAGCTGGGCATCCTGATCCTGAATCACAAGTGACAGGCTTAGGTCTAGTACTCATCGATTATCTTCAACTGATGCGTGGCTCGGCCAAAGCTGAAAACCGAGTGAATGAGATATCAGAAATTTCGCGAGGATTAAAGGCTCTGGCAAAAGAGCTTAATATTCCAGTGATTGCACTTTCGCAGTTGAATCGCAGTTTGGAACAACGCCCCAATAAACGCCCAGTCATGTCGGATCTGCGTGAATCAGGAGCGATTGAGCAGGATGCCGACTTAATCATCTTTATTTATCGGGATGAAGTCTATAACAAAGATTCCGAAGATAAAGGTACCGCAGAAATCATTCTCGGAAAACATCGTAATGGTGCTTTGGGTACTGTTCGCTTAACCTTCTTAGGACAATATACTCGCTTCGAAAACTTTGCGAGTTTTGATGACCACGGAGAGAGTTATTAAACTTTTGCTACTCACAGAATTGATGTATTCGAATGGAAACTTCCGACTCTGATGTTTTATCGACCTACTAAAGCTTATATAAACTTAAAAGCTTTGCGCCATAACCTACAACAAGTTAAAAAGCTTGCGACTGCCAGTAAAGTTTTAGCCGTCATCAAAGCTAATGGGTACGGTCATGGTATTGAACGTGTCGCCAAACAACTTACGTCTGCCGACGGCTTTGGTGTTGCTTCAATAGACGATGCGCTTCGTTTGAGGCAAAAAGGTTTTCTTCACCCAATTTTGTTGTTGGAGGGTGTCTTCTCAAAAGAAGAATTAAGTTTAGTGATACAAAATCGATTAGACATTGTCGTTCATTCTCAATATCAAGTGGAATGGCTTTTGAACCAGCGTTTTGAACAATCTCAAAATATCTGGATCAAAATCAATACAGGAATGCATCGGCTTGGCTTTGAGCCTGATTCTATTTCCTCAGTGATTGCACAGCTTCAAAGCAGTGAAAACCCGTTTAATTTTACCTTAATGAGCCATTTTTCCAGTGCCGATGTGGCTACTGAAGTCGGAGAGAAGACAACCTTAAAGCAGCTGTCTTGTTTTGAAAAATTTAAACCAGATCAACTCACGGCTAGCATCGCGAATAGTGCAGCGCTTGTCCGATATCCACAATCTCAATATGATTGGGTACGTCCCGGTATTATGCTTTATGGTGCAGGGCTTGGAACGCAATTATTAAATCGTCACAACCTTCAACCTGTCATGCGTTTAGAATCAACCATTCAAGCTTTACATTGGGTGGCAAAAGGGGAATCCGTTGGCTATGGTCAAAAATGGACTGCATCTGAGGATTCATTGATTGCGGTAGTGGCAATTGGTTATGGTGATGGATATCCGAGACATGCGAAAAATGGAACACCTGTCGAAATACATAATCAGAAAGTGCCTTTAGCAGGAACGGTTTCTATGGATATGATTACCGTGGATGTGACTAAGATTGCTAATCAGGTTTCGATTCATGATAAGGTGATTTTATGGGGTAGCCAACAGTTATCTGTAGACGAAGTTGCCGAATACTCTGGAACGATTGGCTATGAGTTGCTATGTGGTGTGACTCAGAGAGTTCCACATATTGAAGAAAATGCGTAAGCCAGAGCTTGTAATGAAATCGTTAAAAATTTTTCAGATAAATAAACTTGTCACTCTTTATAGTGGGTTTTTCTCCTACCTAAAGTTGGATGTTAGTCATAGTCTGTATCACAAAGATCCAAGCAAGCCCCAAGAGTTTTCAGACGAACTCCACCGTGAAGTTATGAGTAGAGGCGATGCCATTGCAGTCTTACTATTTAATTTAGAGTGCAAAGAACTCCTATTGGTTGAACAGTTTAGAGCAGGTGCAATGGTGTCTATCCATCTTAATCAACAAACAACTTCGCAAAGTGAGGCCTGGTTAGTTGAACCGGTTGCTGGGTGCATCGATCAAGGTGAATCTCCAATAGAGGCCGTAAAAAGAGAAGCATTGGAAGAAGCCGGAGTAAAAGTGACCAATATTCATAAACTCGCATGTTACTATCCGTCACCTGCAGCCTGTGATGAACGAATTTTTCTCTATGCTGCTGAGTATGATAGCTGTCATAATCAGCGTTATGGCGGGGTTGCAGCCGAGAATGAAGATATTGCAGTGGTAAAGTTATCGTTTAAAGAGGCAAAGATGATGCTTGAGCAACAAAGTTTCAATGTGAGTACGACAATTATGTCTTTACAGTGGTTTTTTAACCGTTATTCAAATTTTATTTAAGAGACCTGATTAATGCTCTGTTTATTTAGAAACTCCTTAATTCATCCCAGGCTTGACCCCGTCGCGGTTGCTCTCAGTTGGGCAGCCACGCTTTACTGGTTGTATTTCGCTTTTATTGAGAAAGCCTTGTGGTCAAAAATTCTTCAGGGTGAGGCCATTATCATCGATTTGGTTTTTGGATTGCCTTTAGTTCTGGCTTTTGCAATTATGACGTATGCCAGTGTTTATTGGAGCTTTAAGCTCATTTTGGTGCTTTTATACCCGGCCGGTTTAACTGATAAACCGAGTAATGAAATCGACGACTCATACGAAAATGAATCTAATCAGCTTATGGAAAAAAAATTAGGTGAGGATTATTGGCATCACAAAGAAGACGTTCAACCAGTAAAACCTAATAATAATTCTCAAAAGAATGATTCAAATCACAGATAAATAAAGGATAACAGGATAGTATTTTTTAAAACTTACTGCTCCCAATGAAAACCTGATTCAATGTTTAATTTTCACGAATACCGATGGCTTGATTTAAAGCTTGAAGCCAAAACACTCTTCAAATTGGCCTTACCCATTTTATTTGCTCAGTTAGCGCTAACAGGCCTCGGTGTTGTCGATACATTGATGTCAGGTGCCGTCGGAGTGGTTGACCTAGCCGCCATCGGTTTAGGTTCCAGTATTATGTTACCCATTTTTATCATGGGCACAGGTATACTTCTGGCAATTACACCAATTGTTGGAAAAGTAAGGGGCAAAGAGCAGAAGAATGCTTCGTTAATTCAACACCTTCTGCAAGGTCTCTGGATTTCATTGCCCATAGGTTTAATCAGTTTATTACTTATGAGTAACATGCAATGGCTTTTAAACTTGTTGGAATTGAGTCCTCAGCTTTACCAATTAACTGAAGATTATCTTTACTTTGTTGCCTTCGGAATGCCGGCCATTGCTCTTTATCAAGCCATGCGATTTTATTGGGAAGGTTTGGGCAAAACATTGCCCACTATGTGGATCAGCTTTTTTGCTTTAATTCTGAATATTCCTCTTAACGCAATATTCATCTATGGATTTGGTCCATTTGAGGCGATGGGGGCGGCTGGATGCGGAGTAGCAACCTCTCTTGTAATGTGGAGTATGCTGTTAATTGGATTCAGTTATATTTTAAAAACGCAAATCCTACCTGATGTCAAAAATACAAACCAGCAAAGACAGCACCACATTTGCTGGCGCCCAAAGTGGCAGGGTGGTTGCAGGGATATTTTGAAAATAGGGGTTCCAAATGCTTTCGCACTTCTATTTGAAGTCGGTTTATTCATGTTTATTGCTTTGTTTATTGCACCACTCGGTGCAACTGTCATCGCAGGGCATCAAATCGCTATCAGCGTTACTTCACTTTTGTTTATGATACCGCTAAGTTTAGGAATGGCAGTCACTGTTCGAGTTAGTCAAGCTCATGGTGAACACAGTCTTCAAAACCTAGTAACGGTACTTCGAACCGCACTTCTTTTTTCAATTCTTGCGGGGTTGATTTTAGCCATAGTCACGTTTGTGTTTAAAGATTACATCATTGGATTCTATACTGACAGCACTGAAGTATACGCAGTAGCCATTAGCTTAATTATTTTGGCATCGGTTTATCAATTATTCGACTCAATCCAAGTGACAGCTGCTGGGTGCTTACGAGGATTTCATGATACGCACTTTACAATGTGGGTCACTTTGGTGAGTTACTGGTTGGTCGGGTTAGGCGTCGGTTACCTGTTAACCTTTACAGACTGGATTGTCCCTGCAATGGGAGTTGATGGCTTTTGGATCGGTATTGTCCTTGGTCTGATCATTTCCGCTATTCTCTTAAGTTGGCGACTCCATCAAACTTTCCATCGGATTCAGCCAACGCTTTTGACATCGAATGGATGATGGTATTCATGAATCAACTCTATAATATCACTATAAAGCATTGTCCCTGCCATAGCGGTAAATCCTATGAACAATGTTGTCGACTGTTTCATTTGGATTTTTATCAGGCGCAAACCGCTGAAGATTTAATGCGATCAAGGTTTACGGCATTTGCAATAGGCTCCATGAACTCGGAAAACCAGAAATTCTTTGAACAATACTTACTACAGACTTGGCATCCGAAAACGAGACCGGCAGAGATGCAACTGGATACTTCCATTGAATGGATTAATTTAAAAATCAAAGGCCGTAAAGATGGGAAAAAAAGACATCACAAAGGAATGGTTCATTTTTCAGCAGAATTTCAAGATAAGTTAAATCCAAAAAATACTGGAACTTTAGAAGAGATGAGTCAGTTCGAAAAAGACTCAAAGGGTGGCTGGTTATACGTTGAAGGAGAAGTGATCAACTAATAGTTCATACGCTTCAAAGTTTTGTAAACACAAGTCGCAAGCGATGATTACTGCTCATCCTTATTCTTAAAAACTCGATATAACCACCACATTAAAAATCCTACAATAAGGATTGAGACTCCCAAAAAGCTAAAAGTTATAAGAAGTGCGGAACCAACTTGCTCCATATCAGGCATAATAATCTTCCAATCTATTATTCATTTTCAGTCATAGCATTTGCTTGCAAAGCATTCTACAATAAATACCATTAATTTCTACCAAAACCAAAGAGAAGACTATGCCGACCATTTCTGAAATTGAAGCTGAAAGAGCAAAAATTCTTGCGGAAATTGAAGATCGTGCCAAGCAAAATGCAGCAAACCCAGAAGGTGCAAGTCTTAAGGATTGGCTGAATGCTGCTCAAGAGGTTGTCCCTCCAGGAGCACTTGGACAAGCAAATAACCTAGAAAATAATACTCAATCCAATATTTCTAATTATCAAGCAACAGCGGAACAGTCGACAGCTGACATCTACTCAGATGATGATGTCAAAACAAGTTTTTCTCAAGCGATGCAACAAAGTATGCAAACACCCTCTGCAACAGCTGAAGCATCGAGTTCTCAGACCACTACATCCTTGAATGCGAATAAAAACACAACTATGCAAAACCCTAAATCAAATGCAGCTGGCTTTTCAATTGCCGCGTTATTATTGCAAATTTCTATCCTGACCATTTTTTCATTGATTTTATATTTTGGTCATCGTGACCTTACCAAACAAATTAGTGACATTCGTAGCACCTCTACGGAAGAACTTGCCGAAATCAAGCAAGCGATCGAGCAAGGTGGAATAAATGAAGAAGCTCAAAAACAAATTAGTGCAATGGATGAACGTATCCAATTTTTAGAATCACAGTTAAGTTTGTTGCAAGAGCAGATATCTGAAATGAGCAGTCAGTCGACACAACAGCTTGATCTGTCTAACTTGTCTGAACTCAGTCAAGAGCAGAAACAGACTATTGGAAAAAATTTGTCATTAAATACAGGACTGAGCGAGGAACTGCTCGACAAAAAGTTGAGTCAATATAATGAAAAATTAGCCAAACAACTTGATGCACGTTTAGATCAAAAATTAAGACCTATTTTGGCCAAATTAAATTTACAACCTCAAAAAACTCCGGTCACGGTTGCTGAACCAGAGGAAAACAATATAACCATTAAAGCTCCTGAATCTCCGGAACTTCCTGAAGTGAAAACACCTATTATGGAAACTCCTTTACTGACAATGGTAGCTCCAAAAGTAGATGAGAAAAAAAATGTGGGGTCTGTGAAATCTATCCAGCCTGTTAAACCGATAGAGTCTCCTAAAAAAGCTGCCGAGTCTAAAAAAATAGCAACTAATAATCCTCTTCCAAAATTTGTGGATATTAAGTCCGAAGATTTACAGTGGGTCAAGTCTCAAAAAGCCTCATCATTTACTTTACAATTAGCCAGCATGAAAACGGCCAAAGACTTACAGCGTTTAGTGGCAAACAAAGGCTTAAAGGATACAAAAATCCTACCGCAAGTACGCAATGGAAATGTGAACTATATTTTGTTGTATGAAACCATCGACAATCGAGAAATAGCCAAGAAACTAGCGGATGACATTAAAAAGCAAACAGGCATATCGCCTTGGATTCGTAAACTACAGGATATTCAAGGTAAAACAGGGCAGTAATGGCGTTTATTTACTCTGTCAACGACTCTTTACCGGCCGGTAAAGAGTTCTTTATATTCATTTTAATTATTTATTAGTAATCAAAGGTAATTCAATTTGGAATCGAACGCCTTTAATTGCTTGATTTTGCATACGATTAACGTTTTCAGCATTAATTGTTCCACCGTGGTAATCCGTAATCAACTTTGCAATATGCAAACCCAAACCTAAATGCGCTTGATCATCTTGATTCATTTTTCGAATCGAAGTCATACCATCAAAAATCTGTTCTTCATAACCTTCTGGCAACAAAGGCCCAGAGTTTTCAATGGTTATGAAAACACTGTCCTGACCATGAAAAGCGGCTGCACGAATCGGTAGTTGTTTATCCGAAAAGTCTTTCGCATTACTGATAATCTTATCCAGTAACTGCTCAATCATAAAACCATCGCCCATAACCATTTCAGACTCGCCAATTTGGCAGTCAAACACTAGATCGTATTCTGGATGGAGCGCTTGTACATTTTCAAAATAATGGCTCAACATTAAACCTATAGGAAAAGCCTCAGGTTGTTGGATGTGGAGGCTATCTTCAATACTTGTCGCTTCAGAAAGGCTAGAAATAATTTGTTTAAGTTGTGCTAAAGCATGCTTTGCATAATCTAACTGTGAATGCTGACAGTTCTCTTCCAACAAACTTAAGCTCATTGACAAACGATTCAGAGGATTGTGAAGTTCATGTCGTAGGGTCTTCGGAAGTTGTTTTAAATAACGTTCATAACTTCCTAATTGTCTTAACATTTCATAGATATGATGTCGAAGATCTGATAGCTCATCACGATAATAGCGTTGACGACAATCAGGGAAATCTAGATTGGTTAAGCGTCCTTTTAGATGAAAGGTTTTCTTTACATCATCGTCCAATCGTAAAATTCGATTAGACAAACTGGCCGTATAAATCATCGCTCCCAATAAAACAAACAAGAAAATCAACGAACCAATTCCAATTAAACGATAAAAGTAATTTAAACTTTCACTGAATAAATTCTCCATTCGTTCTTCCAACACTAAGGTTCCAATAATTTGACCTTTCATTAAAAGTGGCGTGGCAGACATTAAGGAAATGGGTTGATAACTTGAATTCATCCGATATTGCTGAAAAGTTTGTCCAGTTAATGCTTTGGTAATTAAGAGCTTTTCAGGGTTTTCACTTTGAGGGTAGGGATAAGGTAAAGAATAGGGTAAAAAGGTGGCCAACGTTTTTATGAGTAATTTACCTGTTGCCGTAAAAACATCACCACTTTCCTGATCTGATTGTGACGGCAAAGCGCCTACGACATAGGTCGTTTGTCCAAATTCATTCACAACCCACAACACAGAATTTTTTAAATTCAGGTGTGATAGGTGAGTCGGTTTTCCAGACTGGATTTGTAAAGCCCATAAATCTGTCCGATTAGCCAAAATCAAGGCAAGGTTTTCAACGGTCTGCTTTTGGACAATCGCTTGGTTGGTCAACATAATTCGATGCAGGTCAATTGCGAATCGGTAGGCCAAAAAAGGCAGAATGGTTAGTAACAGTGACAAAATAAAAAAACGAGACCGAATCGAAAGGCGAAGTCGAAGTTTATTGAATGCCGATATCATTGAAAATTACCTTATAAATAACCGTTTTAAAGGTCTATTAGTATCAATTTGTCAAAATATTGATTTTAAAATGCAACCGGCCGGTAAAAATTAATTTCTACCGGCCGGTCATAAATTATCAGTGGCTGAAAGGATTAAAGTGCTTTACTCGAGAGAGGAAAGCGTATTTGTTTAATCTTTTGATTGCCACGAATAGCCTCTTCCGTATTCGTTATGAATCAGATTAAAATCAGGGGTGACTTTTTTAAAAGCATTTCGGATTCGACAAATATGAGTATTAATCGTATTTCGTTCAACCACGCCTTGAGTGGAAGCTTGTAAAGAGTCGTAAGAAACAACCGTACCTTCGCCAGAGATTGCAAATTGTTTCAACATTTCAAATTCAGTCGCAGTAAGATCTAATTGTTTTTCATGCCAGTAAGCTTTAAATTTTTCCTGAGAAAGTTCTAACCCCGGAATTTTTGAAGCAAATTCACCTAATTGTTCTTTTTGACCCGTACTAGAAGTGATTCTCAGTAAGTTTTTAACCTTAACAATTAAGACGTTTAAGCTTATTGGTTTAGGAAGATAATCAATTGCCCCTAATGCATGACCAGTGTAAATATCAAACTCCGATTGTCGTTCTGATAAGAAAATAATGGGTATCGGTTGATTATAGCTAAGAAGGTGTTTAGCTAAATCAAAACCTCCATCCATTTCTGACCCAAGAATAATGTCTGAAATCACCAAATCTGGGAGCTTTTCATTAAATGCATTCTGGGCATCTTCACGATTTGTATAAGATTCAACGGTGAAACCCTGTTGCTCTAAACCAGTGACTAGGCTTGCTAGTTGTAATTCATCATCTTCAATGACCGCAATGCGATGGCTTTGAATGGTGTTTGTCATAACTTTTCTCCTCGATTTGTCGAGTTTTTCAATAATTTTAAGTCATCTTAGTGCACAAAAACCACTCAAATGTGAATTAAAAGTGGTTTTTTATGAAGTGATGATTGTCTGAATGATTATTTCAAGTACTGGAAGTCAAGCACTTGCATATTCATTATCAGTCCAGCATCTTGAATCGGTAGAACAATCGCGTCTTGATCGGAATGGTTATGATGCGAGTGCCACCAGCCCGGCGGCGTAATAAATGCGGAGCCAGGCGTCCACATTGCTTTCACAGGGTCTTTGATAGAACCATCCTCATTCAGCTCTTTCCCAATCATAGTGTATGTTTCAGGACCTGCTGCCACGCAATAATCTAAAGCAATTGAATTATGGCGATGTGGTTTTTGAACAACACCGGCCGGTAAAACATTGTATAGCGCCCAAAGTGTGTGTGTGAGCGTCATCGTCAGTGGAAAATTAGGGTTTGCTAACAAAATCCCTGTACGATTCCGGCCTTCCGCTTCTTTACGGACTTTTGTTAATTCAGCAGTCAAATGTTCCTTGGTGTAAAGCACCGGCTCAAAACGTTCTGAGTTTGGAGCTACGCCTAAATAACTGAGCACCGGTGCATCCGTTACCCAATAAATTGCCGTATCTTCATCTGCACTATGTAATGCGTCAGGAACCGCCGGTAATGTAAACAAATCTCCCTCTTTCCACTCAATCGTACCATGACGCATTTGAGTACGACCTTTACCACGAATGACATAAAAAAGCTGCGAACTAGCATTAGCATCTGTTTTTAAGCAGTCATTGGTTTTAATTCGTAAAAATGATGCCAATAAGTTTGGAGAAGTTGCAGGGTAAGTTGTTTCGAGTTGTTGAGACAAATCAAACGGAATAATTCGAGTATCGCCATCTTTATGAAGGGCGCTTTCGTAGGCAATGACATCAATTTTTGGCATCGGTGGGTTTACCGCAGACATGTATTCTTTGAATTCAGCCTGTTGTTGCCATTTCTGTTGCGCAGCTTCTTGAATTTGTTCGGTATTTTTCATTAAAGGTTTCCTGACACTAAAATTTATATTTGTTTAATTTTTTACGTTCACTGGAGGAAGGGATATTCAAGGCTTCACGATATTTTGCAATCGTTCGTCGAGCAACATTGATCTCTTTTTCCTCGAGTAATGCCATTAACTTATTGTCACTTAAAGGTTTTTTGGGGTCTTCATTATCAATAAGGTTCTTGATGTGTGCTTTAATTGCCGTTGATGATTGGTCTGCGCTTCCATATTGCCCAATACCGGTCGAGAAAAAATACTTCAACTCAAAAGTTCCACGCGGAGTTTGAATGTATTTTTGATTGGTTGCACGTGAAATCGTAGATTCATGCAAATCCAACTCATCAGCAACTTCTCGTAAAACCATCGGTTGCATAGCTTCTTCGCCTTTTTCAAAAAACTCTTTTTGGCGTTTGATAATAAATGCACCAACTCGTAATAAAGTCTCACCGCGTGAATGAACGCTTTTAATTAAGCCTTTTGCTTCCAACAGCTGCTCTTTCATTTTCTTTGAGTCTTCGCTTTTACTCATTTTATTGACTAAATCGACATAGGTTGAATTAACACTCAGCCTTGGAAATGCGTCCGCATTTAACTCAACCAACCAACCGTTTTTGACATCGCGTTTAAGGCGTAAATCGGGAATGACTACTTCAGCTTCTGTATCGGCGTATTCACGACCTGGTCGAGGATTTAAGGTTTGAATCAGTTTTAAAAGGGTGGTTAACTCCTGATCATTTAAACCGTAGAACTTTTTAATGCGTTTGTGATCGTGAAAACTTAACCATTCAAAATTTTCAGAAATAAGTTGTTTTGCAGTAACCACAAAGGGCGTTTGTTTCTGCGCATTCAACTGTAAAATCAGGGTTTCTTGCAAATTTCTTGCTGCAACGCCCGTTGGTTCAAACTGTTGAATAACAGTTAAAACAGCTTCAATATCTTCAAGAGTTAGTTCTGAAATCCCTGTTATTTCAGATTCATTATTTTGGATGTTTTCAAGAATCGAAGTTAAAGGTTCGATCAAAAACCCTTCGTCATTTATTTCATCGATAATGTATGAAGCAACCACACTTTCGTAGCCAGGATTAAAAGCAATTTCCGCTTGCCATTGTAAATGGTCATAAAGCGAAGTATGAGCTGCTGTGTAGTTTTCAGCACTGGTAAATTCATCACTAGATGCAGAGCCGGATGAAGAAGAGGTATGATCACTGAAAACCTCATTCCAACTCATATCTAACTCAATTTCTTCACTCAAGGATTGATCATTTTCAATATCAAGCTCATTGTTTAAATCAACGTTTTCATCAACATCATCTTTAAAATCCTCCTCAATTTCCTCATCAAATTCCATATCATCTGTTTCAAGCATATAGTTGCTTTCAAGCGTGGTTTTAATGACTTGCTGAACTTCCAATGCGGAATATTGCAGTATCTTGATGGATTGCTGTAACTGAGGCGTTAATTTTAGTTGTTGGCCAATGTTGAGCTGTAAGCCGGGCATGAGCGCCATAAACTTCTACCTTATCAATTCAATTTCTCTGAGTGTTGCGCTTTCAACGCAAAACCTAGGTGCAAAAACGTGATGAGTAGATATAATAATTCAAAATTTCGACAAATTGGAAGTAAAGATACCGTAGATTCAGGGCTAAAACCTGACAGCGACCAATGAATTGCACAATCAGAATGATTAAAATCGTTCTGCATGAATAAGGTTTGAAATTTAGAATTTCGTCAAAATCATAATAAAACAAAGAGTTAGAGGATTGATATGACTATTAAAGCTGAAACGCAAGCGATCTTAGACCAATTAGGTGACAATGCGACTTGGGATGATTTCATTAGAGAGCTGTATAAACAGAAAAAAATTACCCTTGGTTTGACCGATATTGAACTCGTTCAGGATCAATTAGATGATTCGGATGTAAGTACGATTTTGGCACGTTTAGAATCTTCTAGCTCGCAACCGTCTGATATGCGAAATACAAAATCATACAATCCGGGCAACGCGGTCACTTTGGGTATGATTTCCGGTGTCATCGCGATATTATTTGGTTTTGTATTTCCTCCGATAGCATGGGCGGCGGCGGTTGTCGCGCTGGTTGCAGGGGGATATGGAATTAGTCAAAAAGAGGAAAAAGCTTGGATTCCACTTTTATTGGCGGGCGTGTCGTTACTGCCAATCTTAGCCATTATTTAGCCAAATAATCAAGCTATCCGAGGAGAGGAAATATAACTCTCCTCAAAGCCCAATCAAAATTTGGATTAATCATTTAAACCTTGTAAATGTGCAAAGCTATGACGATTCAGAAACTGGTCTTTCACATCTAACGGAATTTCTTGTTGCCACTCTAAACCGTCTGCCTCTGCAAGTTCTTGCCACTCTGTGGGCGTAATTTCATGAACACCGTTGTTTTCTGGATTGAAAATCGTTAGATACACTGGCTGATTATCTTCACCGTCAGAGATATCCATAATAAAAAGGGCCGCACCGGTAAAATCTCCTCGAGTCGACTTGTAAATACCGGTTTTGAGATTAATTGATTCCATTACTTGCTTCCACATACTTGATTAAACTTAGAGTACACAAGATACCAAAATAATAGGATTAGTTAAGTTACTCTGTATCAAAATTAACAAAAAATAAATCTTTACCGGCCGGTAGCTTTTAAAACAGCGTAAAGATCTAGCTATAACCTAACTTCGTATAATGTATATTATGTTAAATTAAAATATATCTATTTTAAACTCATGGAGTTATTAGCCACTCCACTACCAACTAGATTTGTACTATTCAAATAAACCAGCTCTAGACCTTGGAAAGTTTCATTCTGTTTTGAATAACGCTTGTACGTTTTCTGGTGGCCGTCCTATTACAGCTTTGTTATTAAATTGAACAATCGGTCTTTCAATCAGTTTTGAATGTTTTTGTAGAACATTCAGCCAATGCTCTTCATCATAATGATTTAAGTCGGCTTTAGTATAGCCTAGCTCTTTAAACAGCTTTTCACCTGTACGGATAATTTCTTGCACGGGCACATTCAACAGCTGACATACTTCTTTCAGAATTTCACTACTGGGTGGATTTTCTAAATAACGAATTTCTTCAATTTGAATTTCTGGATGTTGTTCACAATATTCACTAACAATCTTTAAGGTTTCACGACTCTTTGAACATTTAGGATTGTGATAAATGGTAATGGTTTGCTGGCTCATAGTTTTTTAACTTTTTAGTACTTTAAAACGGAACTTGTGATGAATTATTGTCATCGCTATCTGGATTTATTACAGACTCGCCAGTTTCAGATTCTGTATCGTCTAGTCGCTCACTTAAAGCTTTTTCAACGGCTTCTAATCGTGATTTACAAATCTGATAAGCTTGACTGGCTTCATCAACCATTGGAATAAGTTCATCAATATCGACTTCTCCAGCAGAGGATAATTTCTGCGCAATCATTTGTAACTTTTGATAGTTCTCTGTAAATTTTTCTTCAGACATTTTGTTTACTCATCTGGATTTTAAAGGTAGTTGAATTATGACTGTTGCTTGAATTCTAATACTTGAACATTCAGATCGCCATCTTGATAAGAGATGGTCAATTGCTGTTCTTTTTGCCCTTGCTTTACTGATGTAATCAACTTTCCTTGACTATTTTTAGTAATCGCAAAACCACGTTGCATCTGTGTTTGGGGTCCGCTGTTTAAAATTATTTGCATAGAATATTTAATTGATTGTTGCTTATACTCAATGGCATTTTGACTATGCGCTACTACACCTTGAAAAGATTGATTAATGAGGTGTTTTTTTAATTGAACAGCTTGAGTTGCCAGGCTCGATATTTGCATTTGCTGTTTTTTTAGATAATGTTTTTGTGTCTCAATTGTCTGACGTGATTTACGTGCAATCTGATAAGACAACGGTGCCAATTTAGCTTGAGCCCCCTGCCAAACTTGCCATGAATTCTGTTTAACCTGATTAAGAAGTCGTTCAATTTCATGGATAGGTTTTTTAACTATAAATTGACTTCGTTGTTGAATTTGTAGCCAATTTTTTTGCGCTGTCTGGGCATTATTAATGATTTCTCCTCGAATAAAATGAACAACTTTACTTGGGGTATCACATCGCATTGCGGCCATTTCATCTAGAATACAATTATCCTTCTCGTGCCCAATTCCGGTAATTACGGGAAGTTGAAGCTCGCTTAAAGATTTTGCGATAGCATATTGGTTTAAATACTGTAAATCCAACTTCGCTCCACCACCACGGATAATAACAACCGCATCGTATTTGGAGGGATTGAGTAAAATTTGAGATTGAATAAGGTTCAGTGCATTTGAAAGTTCTTTGAGGACTTTTTCACCTTGAAAACTCGCCGTGAAATAAACAAAAGTGCAAAGTCCAAGCGCTTCTAGTCGGTCGGCATCTACTTTGAAATCACCAAGCCCAGCAGCTTTAGGTGGCGCTACGACTGCAATACGAAAGAAATCGTGAGGAATTCGATACACTTTATTGGATTCTAATCGTTTTTCTTGGCGAAGTTTCTCACGTAATTCTACCAGCGCTCGCTCCATTTCCCCCAAAGAAAAGCTGGCATCAATATCTTCAATTTGTAATGAAAATCCATATTGTTCATGAAAATTAACATTTACCAACATCAGGAGTTTCTGGCCTGTTTCAATTGATTTACCAGTATTTTTCTCAAATTCAGGCAATATAATCTGCGCAGTTCTCGACCAAATCATTGCACGTGTTTTAGCAAGTTGACGACCTTTTGAATCAGTTTGTGTCAGTTCCAGGTAATAATGACCGTTACGAAGTTGTACATTTGCAACTTCAGCGATTAGCCATTGAGCTTGTACAAAACTGGATTGCAGTGCACTTTTAACTTTATTGAGTAGTCCTGAGAGTGTTATAGCCTGATTTTCTCTTGCTGAGCTCTGGTATTCAATATGACTTGTATAGTCTTGATTTGGTCGTTTTTTTTGTGGTTTATCAATGTCTTGTGAGTCATTTATAGGTAAATCTATGCCCACTTCAACTTGCTCATTAGGCTGACTCACTGGTTCTGATGATGGGCTGAGCTTATTTTGTGAGTCTGATAAGATAGATTCACTCTCTTCTAAAAACCATTTAGAGAACTTATCAGACTCGTTTAATAGTGCTTGAGGAATATACCAACGTCGAGCAATCGCATCCCAACGAGCACCTAATGCTTTGGCTTCATCTTTTTGAGAAAATGGAACGTTTAGATATCTCATTTAAGATTCATTACTTACTAATTTATCATTTTCAAATTGCCGTTTTTGTTCAGCCATGCGCTGAATTTCATTTTCTACCATGCATAAAGCATCTACAACCGTTTGAGTTGAAGCCTCAGGTTTAAAAGCATTTTGACTTAGATAACGACGCCACATTCTTCCGCCAGGCAATCCATGAAATAATCCAAGCATATGACGGGTAATTTGTATTAACTTACCACCGTTATCAAGGTGCTGCTCAATGTAAGGGAGCATTTCATTGACCACTTCCTTTCGAGTTTTAGTACTTTTATCGCAGCCGTAATAACGCTCATCAACCTCATTTAACAAAAAAGGTTGTTCATAGATGATACGACCAAGCATAACTCCATCTACCGGTGTATCAAAGTTACCGGCCGGTATGGATTCAAGGTGAGAAATGGCTTGCGTATGCGACTTGATACCTCCATTGATGGCAATCGGTAATGTTGCAAACTGGTGTTTAACCGCATGAACCAAATCATAGTTTAGAGGAGGTACGTCCCGATTATCTTTGGGTGAAAGCCCCTGCAACCATGCTTTTCGTGCATGGATAACCAAACCGTCAACTCCAACTTGATTGAGTTTATCCACTAAAGTGAATAATTCTTCTTGCTCATTTTGATCATCCACCCCAATACGACATTTAACCGTGACAGGAATATCGACTGATTGCTTCATCGCATCGACCGCTTCCGCAAGAATTTGCGGGTGCTGCATTAAACATGCACCAATCATATTGTTTTGCACGCGATCACTTGGACAGCCAACATTCAAATTAATTTCTGAATAGCCCCACTCTTGTCCTAATTTGGCACAATGTGCAAGTTCTTGAGCATTGCTCCCACCTAGTTGCAATACAACAGGGTCTTCCGTCGGATTAAAGCCTAAAAAACGCGGTAAATTATCACCGTAAATAATCGCACCAGTGGTCACCATCTCTGAATAAAGCCACGAATTCTGCGTCATGGTTCGATAAAAGTAACGACAGTGTTTATCTGTCCAATCCAACATCGGCGCAACGCTGAAATGCATGGCGCTGTTTTCTAAACGGTCGGTAGAAATTTCGGCTAGAGGTTTAGAAGAGTTGCAAGATGTTAAAAGTGGCATATTTTTGTGGTTCTTAGCAGTGATTATATTGTCCACTATTGTAGCGAATCTAAACACCTTGTCTAAAATTTACAATGCAAATTGAGGCAAATAAATTCTAATATTAAAAGCGCAAAAAACATTTTAATCAAAAGAACTTTGATTGAGTAAACTTGATATTTATTACGTTATTCAGCATAAAATGGTAAGCTGAAATAATCAGGTATTTCTAGTTAACCCTTTTGAGAGTGAGTGTAATGCCTAGGTTGAAATGTCATAAAAAGTGTTTTTTGGGATCAAAAACGGATTTTTTTCAGTTTTTTGCATTTGCTGGAATAGCTACTTCTGCTTTGTTTCGTCCCCTATCTAATCCTCTCTCTCGAAACCTGTTTATCGCCTACATCTCTCTATTTCTATTGATATTTCTTGTACTTAACCCTCTCATAGTTTTTTCGAGTGTCAATATAGAACCGCCAAATAGTGCAACAGAGTCATCCAACGAAAAATCAGTTTTTCCCAGTCATTCACTTAAATCAAAGCAATTTAAAAACGATTTAAAACCTATTAAAGTAATGGTGAATTGGAATCATCAATTTCAATTTGCAGGGTTTTATGCGGCTATTGCAAAAGGATTCTATAAGCAAAAAGGTTTAGATGTTGAGGTGCTCGACTGGCGACCTGGTTATAAAGGTTTTCAGCATCTTTCATCTGGTGACATTGATTTTAGCGTAGCACAGAATGATAGCTTACTTGAATTGGCCAAGGGGGCGCCCTTTAAGTTAGTAATGGCTAACTTTCAATATTCTCCTTTAGTATTGTTATCACATAAACCTATAAGCAACTTATCTGAGCTTTCTGGAGCCAAAGTTATGCATAACGGGAGCTTACAGATTCGAACATTACTACAAAAAGCCTACTTAAAAACGGGAATTTTTTCTGATGTAGAACCTTCTTCAGGAAGTCTACAAGATTTCATTGAAAAAAAAGTCGACTTTTATGGTGCTTTTAACACAAACGAACCCTTTATTCTTCAGCGTAAAAAAATTCCCTATTCAGTGATTGATCCGAAAATTTATGGGGTACAAAGCTATGATGGTTTGGTAATAACTCGATCTGAATTAGTCGTTGAGCAACCACAACTTGTTTCGAATTTTAGAGATGCGACCATTCAAGGGTGGTCTTATGCCTTAGATCAACCAGAGGAAATTGTCGATTACATCATTGAACATTACAAAACCCATAAAACTAAAGAAGACATGCTAAATGAAGCGAGAGCGATTGCTCAGTATGTTCAACCATCGCCAGGAATGATTGGTCAAATTGACGTCAATAAACTAGAAACCATTTTATCGGATGCCAGAAAATATCTACAGTCGGATTACCAGCCTCTGTCAGAACAGGTTTTAAAAAATTTCATTTTTAGCAGCGAGACTGACTTTTTATCCATCAAAGAAAAAGCTTTTCTAAAAAATAATCCAGTGATTTATTTAGGGAACGCCAGTGACTGGCACCCTTTTGATTACATAGAAGATGGGAACTATAAAGGGCTTGCAGCTGACTACCTAAAGTTAATGGCATCAAAACTGGGTATTGAGTTTAAGCCCAGAAATAACCTTTGGTCTGAAGTTACCAATTTGATCCAACAAGACCAACCTATTGTTTTCCCTGCAATAGTAAAATCGACATTTAGAAGTCAACATCTCTATTTTACCGATCCTTATGTCCACCTCCCTTTTGTTTTAGCAAGTTATCATAAGGACGGATTTATTAAAAATTTTGGACGTCTAATGGGGCACACAGTATCCGTCATTAACAAATCATGGGCCCATGATTACTTCCGAGAGAACTATCCAAATATACAATTACTTTTAGTGGATACGGCAAAACAAGGATTACAAAGCGTTTTGGAACGCAAAAGTTTGGTGTATGCAGGTAATTTAGGTGCGATTAATTATGCTTTAAAACATGAAGGTCTCACCGATTTCAATATTGTTGGACGTGCAGAACAAAGCTATCAACTTTCAATGGCCGTGAGTAAAGAATATCCTGAACTTTTCTCGATTATTCAAAAAGCACTAAGTCAGATCACACCTCTGGAAAGAGAGCACCTTTATGAAAAATGGTTTCCTATTACCATGGTCAACAAATTTGACTCTCAGCAATTCTGGCAAGTAATTGCTCTCCTACTATCGGTTATCATCGGTATTTCTTTGTTTCTAGCCGTTGTGTTAAAAAGACAAAGTTATATCAACTCGATTTATGAACTTTCACTAGCGACAACCATTGACCTTAAAACATTGAAAATTTCGAGTGTGAGTGATTCTTTTTGTGAATTAAGTGGTTATAGTCGCAAGGAATTAATTAATAAAAATTATTTGGAGTTAAGTAAAAATAAAATTCCACAAGAACAGATTCAGCAGGTTAAAGAACTGCTAGCATCAGGTAAAACATGGAAAGGAGATTTTCCTGCGATTCGTAAAGATGGAGAAGAATACTGGGTCGCTTTAACCATGACACCACATAAAAACTTTTTTAATCAAGTAAATAAAGTCGTCATTACGCGATACGACATCACTGATCGAAAACGCGTTGAACAAGTTTCTATTACCGATGAACTGACAGGATTATTAAACCGTCGAAAATTCAATGAAACCCTTCCTATTGAGATCAATAGAGCACATCGAGAAAAAACCAATCTTGCTTTGATTATGCTAGATATCGATTTTTTCAAAAGTGTTAATGATGAATATGGGCATGATATTGGTGATGAAGTGTTAATTGAAATTGCAACATCACTTAATAGTTATTTCCATCGTGCCACAGATATGATTTTTAGAATTGGTGGTGAAGAATTTATGGTCATTACCCACTTTGACAACCTTCGATCTTTAGAAGTCCATATCAATAACCTTTTAATTTATGTCCGATCATTGGGGATTGAGAATCGTCAAGCCCCCCTCAAAGTGGTTACCCTTTCTGCTGGAGCTATTTTGTGTTATCCAGAACATAAGATGAGCGCAAAAGAATTAATGAAAAAAGCCGATCAACTTCTCTACAAATCAAAGAATGCTGGTCGAAATACTTTCCATTATTCAGTGATAAAACATAATGACTAATTTTATAAACTGAAAACTTGCTAGAATGATTTAAAATTCTACACGTACCTAACATACCTACGTAAAATAATAAAAATGATTAATGTCACTTTGACTAAAGAAGCCTATGTCAAGTTCATCACAAAATCAGTCTCAAAGTATTTCTGAAAGCGTAAAACAAGTTTTCTCTAAAACATTTCCAGAACGCTGCCTTACATCTGAAGACAGTTATCACCTACAAGCCTGTGTAAATGCTTGTGAAATGGCTCTTGAAGCACAATCACTTCCACAAAAAGGTATTGTTAGAAGTGTTGATGTCGCTGAAATACTTGCTCAATTAAAACTGGATGACGACACCATGATTGCAGCGCTCGTTAGTGATGCGAATCTTGATCCTGTCTACCCTCTTGAACTCATTCGAGAACGATTCGGAAAAACCGTTGCAAATTTAGTGGAAGGAATTCGTAAACTCAATCAGTTCCGTGAATTCCAGATTGCTGAAAATGATCAAATTCAACATGAACGCTTACGCCAAATGTTGCTGGCAATGACATCTGATATCCGAATCATGGTATTGAAACTTGGATACCGTGTTGCGCGTCTCCGAAATCTAAAATACGAAGATGAGCTTATTCAACGCGAAGTTGCCTATGAAACCCAACTGATCTTTGCTCCGCTTGCCAACCGTTTAGGGATCGCTCAGTTAAAGTGGGAGCTTGAGGATCTTTCATTCCGTTTTCTCAACCCTATTGAATACAAATCTATTGCAAAAGGCTTGCAATCAAAGCGTGCCGAGCGTGAAACCTATATTGAAAAAATGCTAGCAGATTTGGATACATTGCTTGCAACCGAAAACATTCATGCAAAGATTACCGGCCGGCCAAAACATATTTATAGTATTTGGAAAAAAATGACTAAGAAAAATGTGCCGATTGAAGAGTTGTATGATCTTCGTGCAGTGCGCATTTATGTTGATTCCATCCGTTTGTGTTATGAAGTTTTGGGGCTAATTCACAGTAAATGGAATTATATCAAGCAAGAATTTGATGATTATATCGCCACGCCTAAAGACAATGGCTATCAATCCATTCACACAGTAATTATTGGGCCGGAAGGACATACGGTTGAAATTCAAATTCGTACCTTTGACATGCATCACAATGCTGAATATGGTGTTGCAGCACATTGGCGCTACAAAGAAGGTGAAAACGGTGTTGATAAAAACCTAGAACGTTCGATTGCCAACGTTCGGCAAATGCTGGAAAACGCGGACAATCCGGATATTTTTCAAGAGATTAGTACTGAGCTACAAAGTCAGCACATTTATGTTATGACGCCAAATAATGAAATCATTACTTTACAGCAAGGCTCTACACCTCTTGACTTCGCTTATAACATCCATACTGAACTCGGACATCGTTGCCGTGGCGCTAAAATCAATGGCAGAATACGTCCCCTCAACACTCCCTTAGAAACAGGTGACAAAGTTGAAGTATTGACCATCAACCAAGGTCAACCTAGTCGTAATTGGTTAAATCCTAACCTTGGTTATTTAAAAAGCAATAGTGCCCGTCAAAAGGTCCGTACTTGGTTCAACAAACAAAATCGCTATGAAAACATTCAGGCTGGTGAATCTTTATTTCATAAAGAAATCAAACGATTGCATGCCGAGAATCTAAAGATTGATGACATTGTTGAACGTTTTCACCATACAGAACAAGAAAGCTTTTTTGAAGATCTGGGTAAAGGACGTATTAACGAGCGGCAACTTGCACATGCAATTCAAGCAGTACTTCATCCTAAAAAGAAAACAGTTCATGTTCATCAGCCAGCAGTTATTGCGACAGATGAAAATGCCCATGCCTATGTTATTGGTTCAACTAATATCCATACCTCGTTAGCCCCCTGTTGTGATCCAGCAGTTGGAGACTCCATTGTTGGTTATGTCACGCGTGGTCGCGGTGTAACAGTTCATAAATCAGATTGTAATAACATCCTAAATCTTAATGATGAGGAACGTCGTCGTTTAATTGATGTTACTTGGGATCGACAAATTGCTGAAAATCGTTGCTATGAAGCAGAGTTACATGTATTGGCGTTTGACCGTAAAGGCTTATTGAGAGATGTAATGGCAACATTATCTGAAATGAATATCAACTTGATTGAATCTGAAACTCAAACAGATAAAGAAGAAAGAACTGTGACAATGAAACTAACCTTAGAAGTTGAAACAGCCCTTTCGTTAGGACATCTTTTGGATAAAATTGAAATGATTCAAAATATTGAATCAGTATCGATTAAAACGCTTCCATAACAACAGCTAAATTTTCCTACCGGCCGGTTAAGTAGAAATAATCGGCTAGTCGTCCTCCATCTTTTTTTGGATCACTGAAAATAAAAAAGCCCGATAAGAAAGTTATTCTCATCGGGCTTTTGAATATGGCGTCCCGTAGGGGAGTCGAACCCCTGTTACAGCCGTGAAAGGGCCGTGTCCTAGGCCTCTAGACGAACGGGACTTTTTTAATCTTTCTGATATTATTTCCCCCCCCAATCTTTTTGTCGGTTTTTACTCGAGTACCCTTTTGTATACTCGAAAAAACCTCCTCAATCTTGGAAAAAATTCCTATCAGAAATCTTTAAAAAAGCATCTCAAAACAAACAAGTTTATTGAGACTACTTGTAAGACTTATTTCTAAGTCAAATTAGAAGATGTGAAATAATCTTTTCTTCTAATAAAATTTGGAGCGGGAAACGAGGTTCGAACTCGCGACCTCAACCTTGGCAAGGTTGCGCTCTACCAGCTGAGCTATTCCCGCAAATGGCGTCCCGTAGGGGAGTCGAACCCCTGTTACAGCCGT
>Ga0193952_1000050_pt1 | contig 49607 bp, 45 predicted proteins | sample BB_3_MG_FD_140368 | JGI IMG/M metagenome (GOLD analysis project Ga0193952, IMG submission 140368) | Microbial mat bacterial communities from the Broadkill River, Lewes, Delaware, United States - BB_3_MG | ecosystem: Environmental > Aquatic > Freshwater > River > Microbial mats | place: USA... | reverse complement strand
GATACAGCGTTGTTACAATTAAAAGAGATGCATAATGCAAATTTATGAATTAAATGGATTAGTGCCTGTCATTAGTGATAAGGCATTTATCCATGAAACAGCTGTTATCATAGGTGATGTATTCATTGATGAAGGTGTTTATATAGGTCCAAATGCTTGCTTAAGAGGTGACTTTGGGCGTATTATTATAAAAAAAGATGCAAATATCCAAGATAATTGTGTATGTCACTCTTTTCCAAATATTGATGTAATAGTTGAAGAGAAAGGTCATATTGGGCATTCTGCTATTTTACATGGATGTCATGTAAAATACAATGCAATGGTTGGAATGGGTTCAGTTGTTATGGATGAAGCTGTTATTGGTGAAAATGCTATTTTAGGTGCAAGCTCACTAGTTCCTGCAAAAATGGAAATCCCTAATAATCATTTAGCTTTTGGAAACCCTGCAAAAGTTAGAAGAGAGCTTAAAAAAGAAGAGATTACATGGAAAGAAAAAGGTAGTCAAGAGTATACAAATCTTGCATATAATTGCCTTGAAAATCTTAAAAAATGTGAACCTTTAAAAGCTGCTGATGAGCAAAGAGAAAAGCTTAGATGCCCGATGAGTTTTAAACCAAAGTATTCATAGGAAGATATATGTTAACAGAGATAATAAATCCAAGATTTAATGAAACAGATGCCTTTGGACATATAAATAACAATGTATATACAGTTTGGTTTGATGCTTGTAGACAGCCATTTTTAAGACATTTTGCTCCTAGTTTAGAACCTGTTGATATGCATTTAATTCTTGCACATACTAGTACAGATTTTTTAAGAGAAGTATTTTATGGAAAAGATGTGATAGTACAATCAGGACTTGAAAAAGTTGGAAATTCATCTATGCATTTTACCCATGGTTTATATCAAAATGGTGAGTTATGTACCACAGGAAAAGCTGTGATGATTCACTTTAATCATAAAACTAAAGAATCAATGCCAATTCCTGCACACATAAAAGAAGAACTAGAAAAACATATCTTAAGTGAAAGTTTTCCTAGACATATAAATGTTTAGTCAAAAACTTTTGCACAACCTGCATATTCGTTAAATTTGTCATCCCATCTTCTTACATCATTGGCTCTTCTCCATCTAGTATGATAGAACTCCATTAAACATAATCCAGATGCTACTTCAACCATAAATAAATCATACTCTTTTACATCATTGTAAGGAGGATACGTTTTACTTTGACCCCAAGTAAGACCACCATTTTTTTTAGCATAATCTCTCCAGAATTCTTCTAGATTTTGCCATTTTTTTGTTGCTTCATTCCAAGCTACTTGCTTTCCATTTTGAACAGAAACTTCACCATTTTCTAAAGCAAATAAATTACTTGTAAAGAAAGATAGAAGTAAAGATATAAAGGCTAATTTAACAAATTTTTTCATAATTGTATTCCCTCTTGTTTTTTATTTAATACATTTTATAATTTTTTTGTTTAGTTTTTATTAATTACTTTTAAGATTATGTTCATATGAGAGTAAAATTCTTTTTCTAGGGATTCCCCATCTATATCCACCCATTGCTGCTGTTTTAGAAATCACTCTATGACAAGGTATTAAAAAACCTATATGATTTGAGCCAATTGCAGTAGCAACTGCTCTCACAGCCTTTGGTTTATCAAGATATGTAGCAATATCAGAATAAGTTGAAAGCTCACCTTCTGGAATATTTAATAAAGCTTTCCAAACATTTATTTGAAAATTTGTGCCTTTTACGAAAATATTTATTTTTTTATTTTTTTCAAATATTTCATTTAATAATTCTTGTGCTTTTTCTTCATCTAAAACAAACTTTGCATTGCTCCAAGTATTTTTTAGTCTATTTAAAACCTCTTCATAATTCTTATCATAAAACTCTAAAGCACAAATACCTTTTTTTGTAACTGCAATCATTGCTTTTCCAAAAGGGGTAATTCCAAAACCATAGGTAATATCTAGATTAATTCCCATTTTTTTATATTCATTGGGAGTAACACCAACAAAATTTACAAACAGTTCATGTAATCTACTAGGACTTGATAATCCTAAATCATAAGAAGTATCAAGTAATGACTTAGAAGTTTTTAAATGCTCTTTTGCATGACTTATAGTTGTTGCTTGCAAAAACTGCATAGGAGTAACCCCTACATACTCTTTAAATGTCCTTGAGAAGTGATGTTTACTCAAACCTATATGTGAGGCTATTTCATCTAATTTTGGCTGATATGAGAAGTTTTCATCCATATAATGAATAGCTTCTTTTATTTTTTCATAATGTATGTATTTCTCTTCTAAAGCATTCATATATTTTTCCTTATGTATTTCTCTTCTAAAGCATTCATATATTTTTCCTTTTGTTAATTAAGTATAATGAAATAAAGATAAATAAAGAACCAAATAGCATATATAAAGTAAACTCTTCATCTAGTAAAAAAATACCTAGTGTGCTTGCACTTACTGGTATTAAAAAAGTAACTAACAATAATTTTACAGCACCTACTTCAAGAAGTAATTTAAAGTATATAATATAAGCAAAGGCAGTTGAGAAAACAGCTAAAAGAATAATATCTTTAAATTCATATATTGTATTAAAGTTTATAGAGTTTATTGAGCTATTAAATAATAGATATGTTACAAATGAGCTTGAAACTAACATTCCAAATACATTTAATAAAGGGTTATTGTCTTTAAGTTTTTTTCCAAAAACTCCAGCAAAAGCATAAGATATTGCACCAAGTAGTGCAAATAAAGAAGCATATTCAAAAGAGCCAAAACCTTTAGGGGATAGTAAGATTATCATTCCTATAAAACCTACTAATATTCCAGCAGATTGTATCCATGATGATTTTTCGTCTTTTGTTAAAAAGTGAGCAAATATTGCTGTAAAGATTGGAGTAGTTGCATTAAATAAAGATGCTAATGAAGCAGTGATACTCTCTTGAGCATAGGTAATTGCTAAAAAAGGTATTACATTATTAAGTAAACCCATAATTAAAAAAGATATCCATAAGTTTATTTGCCACTGTATTTTTATTTTTTTTATCAGTAATACTATATATATAAATATAGCAGCAAAAAAGACTCTAAAAAACACTACTTGTTCAAAAGAAAAGTTAAGTAGTGCTTTTTCTATAAAATAAAAGGACCCACCCCAAAGAATAGATAGTCCTATTAAAAATATCCAATTTTTTAAACTCATACTAAACCTTTTTTATTTTAGTATATTAAGAACTTAAGTTCTTTAACAATCCGAATCTTGCTATTAGTTAGCAATAGCTAAAAAAGTTGTTGTTATAGTAAAAAAGTATATTCCAATTAAAATAAAGTAATCATTTTTGTTTGTATTAATATTTTCCATTGTTTTCTCCTTCCAATAGGAGAAAACAAATTCTCCTATTAATTCATATTATTTATTGTAAAAAGCCTCATCCACATGTCATCGGACATATATTTTCCTTATTTTTTATATTTTTGGACATAAAAAAAGGGAAAGGCTAAAAAGCCTTTCCCTTTATAAAATTAGATAAAATCTATTTTTATTCTGCGAATTTTGCTTTTTTAGCAGTTCTTTTTCTAACTGTTGGATCTAATTCTCTTTTTCTTACTCTTACAGAAACAGGAGTTACTTCAACAAGTTCATCTTCTTCAATCCACTCTAGTGCATTTTCTAAAGACATAACTCTTGGTGGAATAAGCTTAATAGCTTCATCAGCACCCGAAGATCTAACGTTTGATTGTTGTTTAGCTTTAATTGGGTTAACATCTAAGTCATTTGCTTTAGCATGTTGACCAATTACCATTCCGTTATAAACTTTATCTTGAGGTTTAATGTACATAATCCCTCTATCTTGTAAGTTGAAGATTGAATAACCAACTGCTTCTCCACCTTCCATAGATACTAAAGCTCCGTATTTTCTAGATTCAACGATACCTGAATGAGGTCTGAATTCTAAGAATGAGTGGTTCATAACACCCTCACCTTTAGTTTCAGTTAAGAACTCAGTTCTAATACCGATTAATCCTCTTGCAGGAATTTCAAACTCTAATCTTGTATAACCTGATCCCATTGGTACCATGTTTGTCATATTAGCTTTTCTTTTTCCTAATTTCTCAATGATTGAACCAGAGAACTCATCAGGAGTATCGATTACTAAGTGCTCAAATGGTTCCATTGTTACACCATTTTCTTCTTTAGTAATTACTTCTGGTCTACCAATAGAGAATTCGAATCCTTCTCTTCTCATGTTTTCAGCAAGGATACAAATTTGTAGTTCCCCTCTACCGTTAACTTTGAATTTACCTTCACCAATTTGCTCATAGTTCATAGCAATATTAGTATTCATTTCAGAAGTTAATCTTTCATCAATTTTATTCGATGTTACATATTTACCTTCAGTTCCTGCTAATGGAGAATCATTTACTGCAAATGTTACAGATAATGTAGGCTCTTCAATATGCATAGGATCTAATGGCATTGGGTTTGCAGGATCACAAAGTGAATCACCAACATCAATAGTTTCAAAACCAGCAACGGCAACAATATCACCAGTACCAGCTTTATCAATGTCGAATCTATCAACACCTTTGAATCCAATAAGTTTAGTAACTCTACCTTTAACTTTTTCACCGTCAGCTTTAACTAAAGTAACAGTTTCACCCATTGAGATAGTACCGTTGAAGATTCTTGCAATACCAATTTTTCCGATGAAGTTATCGTAATCAAGTGTAAATACTTGTAATTGAAGACCATTTGCATCATCACCTTTTGGTTTTGGAACTTCAGCTAAGATAGTTTCAAATAATGGTGTTAAATTTTCTTTTGGATCTTCTAAAGCAGTCATTGCATAACCATCTCTAGCAGCAGCATAGATAACTGGGAATTCTAATTGCTCTTCAGTAGCACCCATTTGATCGAATAGGTCAAATACTTCATCAACTACTCTATCTGGATCTCCACCTGGTTTATCAATTTTGTTAATAACAACAATTGGTCTGTGACCTAATTGTAATGCTTTTTTAACAACGAATTTTGTTTGAGGCATAGTACCTTCTTGAGCATCAACTAGTAATAATACTGAATCAACCATCTTAAGAACCCTCTCAACTTCTCCACCAAAGTCAGCATGGCCTGGAGTGTCGATGATGTTAATTCTTACACCTTCGTAATCAATAGCAGTATTCTTAGAAAGAATAGTAATTCCTCTTTCTTTTTCAATATCATTACTATCCATAACTCTTTCGTCTACTTCTTGGTGAGCAGAAAAAGTTCCAGATTGTTTTAATAATTCATCTACTAATGTAGTTTTACCGTGGTCAACGTGTGCGATAACGGCAATATTTCTAATATCTCTCATTTTAACTCTTTATGTTAATATTTTTCGCGATTATACTAAAACTTTACTTAAATTAAGTTATAAATAATAGGCTAATTACAAGTTGATGACAAAAATTTTCAATAAAAATCTTAAAAAAGACACTTTTTATCTCCTAAGCTTTGTTATAATTAATTAATTTTAAATTAGGTGTAAGAATGAATTATCAAAATGTTTTAGAAGAAGTATATGAAGAAGTTCAAGATTATTTAAAAAAAGGAAAAGTTGCAAACTATATCCCTGCACTTACACAAGTAGATAAAAATGAATTTGCCATGAGTGTTATTGACTTAGAAGCAAATGAATATAATGTTGGCTCTTTTCATAAACAATTTTCTATTCAAAGTATTTCAAAGGTGTTTACATTTAGTCTTGCTTTACAAAATTATAGTAAAGAGTTATATAAAAGAGTAGGACATGAACCTTCAGGTGATCCTTTTAATTCGCTAGTTCAACTGGAATATGAAAATGGAATTCCACGAAACCCTTTTATAAATGCAGGAGCAATAGTAACAACTGATTCTTTATTATCAATATATAAAGAGAATACATTTGATTATATTCTTCAATTTATTCAAAAGATTACTAATGATAAAACAATTACATATGATAATGAAATTTATACTTCAGAATTAAAACATGGATATAGAAATTTAGCACTTATTAATATGATGAAAAGTTTTGGAAATATTGAAAACCTAACAAATAGTGTAATTGAAACATATTTTAAACAATGCTCAATAACAATGAGTACAAATCAACTAGCAAAATCTATGCTATTTTTAGCAAATCATGGGATAAACCCACTAAAAGGTGATGTTCTAATAAATGAAGCAAAAGCAAAAAGAATTAACTCTTTAATGTTAACTTGTGGTCACTATGATGCATCTGGAGATTTTGCATATAGAGTTGGACTTCCTGGGAAAAGTGGTGTAGGAGGAGGAATTGTTGCAGTAGTTCCTAAAAAACTTGCCATTTGTGTTTATGCTCCAAGATTAAATAAACAAGGTAACTCTCTAGCTGGAACAAAAGCTTTAGAGCTATTTACTACAAAAACTGGATTATCAATCTTTTAGAAGTGTCTTATTTAAATAAAAACACTTCTATATTTTTTACTAGAACATATAGCTAAGAGAAGCACTAACTCTTCTTGGTGTTCCTAAATAAACCCTTGTATCTGAGGTATTTCCAGAAGCTGAGCCATCTACATATTTTTCATTACTTAGATTTTCTATAGATAAATTGGCTTTCCAATTTCCTTTTCTATAACCAATAGTTGCATTATAAATAATTTCAGAATCTAATTTTATAGTATTTGCATCATCAGCATATTTACTCCCTAAATATCTAGCTCCAACTCCCACATAAGAATGGGGTAGATTAATTGCTGATAATTTATAGCTAGTAAATATATTTGCTGTATGCTTTGGAATATTTCTTAATTCATTATTTTGAATATTTTTATTTTTTGTATCTGTGTATCCATAAGAAGCAAGTACAGACCACTGTGGCGTAATATCACCTAATAAATCTAATTCTAAACCTTTACTTTCTTGTTTCCCACTAGCAACTGACACACCACTAAATGCAGGAGCATTTGGATCAGATAATGCAATATTTGTTTTTTCTATTTTAAAAACTGCTGCAGTTAAGTCTACTTTATCATTAAATAGTTTTTGTTTAATTCCAAACTCATATCCTTTTCCATACTCTGGATCTAAAGTTTTTCCATTAATATCTTTAGCATTATTAGGAGTAAAGGATTTTGAATAACTTGAATAAAATGTAGTTTGAGGTGTTAAGTGATAAACCAATCCTAATGATGGTGTTGTAGCTTTTGAGGTTTGAGAATTCTGAGGTTTCGATTCACTATATCTTAGACCTAAGTTTAATGCTATTTTTTCTGAAAGGTTTAAATTATCCTGTAAAAAAACTCCCCATGATTTTACATAAGTTCTATCAGAAGAAAAATCTCTAATTACAGCATTTTCATCTAAAGGTAAAATATTATCTTCATAAGTAGGATTTCCTAAATCAATACTATAAGGTGTCATTTCTGCTCGAGATAGAGATTTAGAATAAGATTTATTATAATCTGCACCTAAACTAAGATTATTTGTTAAACCAAATATTTTAAATTTTTTATTTATTGTATATTGTAAAGCATGTTCTGAAGATTCTTGTTTTTGTTCTGCTGGAAATCTCATTACTGTATTTGTAGCTTCATTATACATAAGTGGTAAATAAACATTTCCATAATCTCTAAGATGATCAATATATCTATATTTTAATTTAGAATTCCAAGTATCATAATCACTGTTAAAATCAAAACCAACAACTTTTAGTTTATTATTAAACTCTTCGTCAGGATGAGAAGTAACATTTTTAATTGGAGCAACAAGTTCCCCTTTACTATTTACATTACTACCAAAATTTGTAGGGGTTTCTTCATCTGTATATTCTGCTAATAAAGTTACTTTATTATTTTTATTTATATCATAAGATACACTAGGAGATATAAATACTCTTTTTGTATCTGTATTACTATTTGTATGTCCCTCATCATATGTTAAAGCAGAAATAAATCTAAAATAAAGTGATTCGTCTTTATTTAAACTTCCTCCTAAGTCTACTTTTGGAGAAAATGAAGCATTATCACTTACTTCAACTTCAATTTCTGAATAAGCATCTTTAAGAGGTTTCTTCTTAACTAAGTTTACAATTCCACCAGGACTAGATTGTCCATATTGTAAAGAATCTGGACCTTTTTGAATTTCTACAGCTTCATAATCATAAACTTCAATATTTGCTAATTTATTTATAACCTTCACTCCATCAATTAAAAGAGGAGTACCTGAAAAACCACGCATAGATATATTTGTAGATTTTCCATCTGTGTTACCTGTATATACAGTATTTGATGATAGCTGAATAATATCTTGAATTTTTTTTAATTGAGCATCTTCTATAAGATGATTATTAAATACTTGAATAGACTTAGCAGTATTCTTTGTATCAATTCCCGTACGATTTAATTTTGTTTTCACTTCATTTTGATATGGAGAAACTATCTTATCAACAATATTAACTTCATTTAATTTTGTAGTTTCTTGTGCAAAAAGTGAGATACTTGATAGTAAAATAGCACTAAGATTGATAGATAAACTTCTTTTATGAAAAACTTTTTTCATATAGTATTCCTTGTATTTTTAATTTAGGAATAGTATATAAATTGATATCTATTATCAATAATAAAAAATCGTAATGGGGAATTTTTTATTGTTTAATGGGAAAAGTTAGAAATTATTAAGTTCTTTTCTATATGCACTAGGAGTTATATTAAAATAGTTTGTAAATAACTTACTAAAATGACTTGAGTTTTTATATCCTATCTTCTGACTCACTTCTTTAATACTAAGATTCTCTTTTAATAATTGTTTTGCTATTTCTAAACGTCTTTTTTGAATCATATCTAAAATTGTCATTCCAAAATAGTCTTTAAAATCCTTTTTTAAATAGCATTCATTTATTGCCGATTTGTAAGCTATATTTTTAATTGAAAGTTTAGAATTATACTCTTTCATTATTATTTCTTTTGCTCTCTCTAAAGAAGAAATTCGACTTTTATTATAATTTATAGAAGTATTGTTATCTAAAAGCTTTGCGACTTTTTCAATTGTATAGTGAAGAAGATTTGTACTTCTTGATTCTAAATAAATACTTTTTAATATATCTTCTAGATAAGACTTGTCTTTAAAATCATTACATAATTCATATTGAAGAGCATCAATTTCTGAATCTTTTAAAACATAGTAAGTTTGTGTTATCGCTTTATTCATATATTCTTGGATATTAGCAATTGGTTCTGCTAGTTTTAAAAAAAGATCTTCTTTAATTCCTATATAAAAAGATATAAAAGGTTCATTTTTTTTTAATGGAACTTCACAATAAAATTTATCAGAAGCAAGTTCTACAAAAAAATGATTTTGTTTTAAGGTATGTTCTTTTTTATCTTTATATATAAATTTAATATCAGCACCTAAATTAAACATCAAGCTTGCACCTGCAACTTCAGATTCTTCATAAAACAATAAATTTTTTTTAGGAATGAAATTTCTAATAAAAACAGCTATACCATTTCCCATGTCATAAAAAACTGTAAAACCATTTCCATATTCTTTTTTTATTTCTGCAATATTAATTTCTCGAGAAAATGGATTCTTAGTTTTTTTAACTATATCAATTAGGTCATTGTAATTTATTTTGGTAATAGTATTCATAATTATTATTGTACATAATTATAATTAAAATAACATCTATAATACAAACATTAGTAATATTTAACCTTCTAATTTATTTCTACTTTTTGGTATTTTATAAGAAAATATAAATAATATACAAGCAAATATAAATAAAGAAATATCTACATTTAAAATAATACTATTTTGTAAATAAAGTTCAAAAGGATTAATTTTTAATATATAAAAATGTAGTAATGGTGTCAATATAAAAAATAGACCTCCCATAAATAATAATTCTTTTATTGCAAAGTAAGAAGAAGTTCTATAAAAAGCCCATATTAAAGTAAATAACCAAAAAATTAAAAATAAACCTCTTTGAAGTATAAGTCTATCTTCCATATCAAAAGGTAAAATCCATTGTAACAAAAAAATTAAGCCTGTACTTGGAATAACTCCTATTATAATACTAATAGATAATTTTTCAAACCAATGATAAAACATATCTTTATTAACATACTTCTTAGCTTTTTTTTCTAACCATAACATTACCCCAAAAACAATTGCAATACCACATAAAGCCATTATTATTGCCATAATACTTCTAAATATAAAACCTATATTAAATAACATATGTAAAAAATAAATACTATCCACAAAAAGTTTTGACCAATGAACATCCAGTACTTTTATATTTTCTACTAGTTTTCCACTAGAACCAGATAAAACTACGCTAGGCTCATTATAAATACCATTTAAGAAAGGCATTTTTGAATTATAACCTGAAAAGCGAGCTAAAGCACTAGAATCATTCCAATTAGTAAGAGTTATATAATAAAAATTTACATCAGGATTTATTTCTTGTGCTTTCTTTATAAGCGTTTTAAAAGGAATCATAGGAACTCTATCATTCTTTTTTTCTACTATATTCAAAGGAGTATTTAAATATGGGTTTATTAGATCTCCTATTTTACTTGTTTGGCCTTTAGAAGCGATATATGTCATAAAATCTGATGTAATATATCCAATATTCATTACAGCACCTGTTAGAGTTATTATTACAAAAGGAGTAAAAAACCAAATAAGAATTTTTCTATGCCATTTTGAATATTTTGCTTGTTTATTTTTAGCTCTACTTTTATATTTTAAAAATATAGATTGAAGAATTCCGCCAATAATTAAAAACATTACAGCAATTGCAACTAAACCAAATAAAATATACCCAAAAGGTTTATAAGGCCTACCATAATGCATATGGTTTAAAAATACTGCTAATTCAGATTTACCTTCTTCATCTTTAATTAGATTTTTTGTTTTAGGATTAAAAACTATTGATTTTATATCATCATGTATAATCTTCAGAGCAGGATCATTTTCATAACCAGGAAGTTCAATTGTGATATTATTTTTAGGGAAGTTAGGATTTGAAATAAAAGGCTCAAGCATTGAGTTATAATCAATATTTTCAATTTTAATAGTTTCAAAATGTCTAGAAGGTTTTTCCCATATTTGAATATAGGGTAAATAAATCGCAAATATTCCAAAAAAAATACTTATATATATAAATAAGGAAAATACAATACCTACACTTACATGAATACTTCGTAATCGTTGTTTAAATAGTTTAGAAGAATTATTTACCAAATTAGCTCCACAAATTATGTAATAACTAAATTAAAGATCAATGGGATTAAAACTAATTTAGTAATATTAATAAATATAAATTTTATTCCATTAATCATTAATTAGCCTGACCTAGAATTTCATAGATACTGAAGCATGAACAGTACGTCTATCTCCTAGGTAATTAGTATTAACCCAGTATTCTTCATCTGTAATATTATTAATATTTAATCTTAAGGTCAAAGGATTTTTAGTATTTTTTATTGTATATTTTGCACCTAGATTATATAAAGTATAGCTTGGTAATTTATCAGCATTTTTATTATCACCATAAAAACTACCAGTATAATTAAGTCCTCCATTAAAAGATAACTCACTACTTTCAAAAGGTGTATACTCTAAGTATAATTTAGCAAACTTATCACTTACTTCACGTGGTGTTTTTCCAACTAAATTTGGGTTTTGTTTATTTTTTTTAACCTGTGCATCTAATAATGTTAAACCTCCAATTGCAGTTAGTTTATCTGTTAATTTTCCTGTAAATGTAAATTCAAATCCTCTGTGAACTTGTCTTCCATCTTGAACAAAAATAGGAGCACTAACTATTGTATCATCGTAGTATTCTAAACCTTTATCAATTTCAAAAAGAGATGCAGTAAATAGCATATCATTAAATGAGTATTTTGTTCCTATTTCTATTTGAGTACTTTTTAAAGGATTCATTGCTTCCTTTGCATTCGTTACATTTTGTCCATTATATGTATCATCTGCAATACCACCTACTTCTAATCCTTCCATATACGTTACATAAGTTGTTAACTCTGGAATAGGTTTATAAATAAGAGAAGCAGATGGTGTTAAAGCTGTTTTTTTATAGTTATTATCTTTATATTCAAGCTTCATATGGCTTACACCTAATAATAAGGACCACTGAGGATTAAAAGTAATACTATCTCCTAGTGTAAAGTTTGTGCTTTTTAAATAATAAATTTCTTCATTACTTCCTGTAATAATTGACTCTTGAGGAGCATTTACATAAGTAGGTGAATTAAGATTTAACCCATTTAAAGTAACTAAAGAACTACTATCATCATAATCTTGATCATTCATATAACTAGAACTAGTTTGCATTCCAATAGTCACGTCATGTTTTATTTTTCCAGTAGAAAGAGAGATATCAGTAAATATATTTGCACCATCTCCATGTAATTCATCTTCAATATTTGCATCATTCCACGTCTCTTGATAATATGTTCCATCAGCATTTATATTATTATCTGAAGAAAAACCTTCTCGTGTTACTTTTTCGTTCATATAAGCTGCTCTAACATTAATATTCTCAGATACATTCCATAATAGATTTGCACTATATCTACTTACATCACTTTCTTGATAAGTCCATTTTTGTCCCCATAATTTATTAGAATCTATTTTTGAGGCAGAAGGTCTTTTAGCTCCTGATTCTAAGTACCAGTATGCTTGTCTTCCATCTAACCTATAATCACTCTTTGAATAATATCCCTGAAGTAAAAGATTATCACTTACTCTATAATCTAAAGCAAGGTTAATAAGACTTCTTTTAAGATTTTGATTATCCACATGTGTATTCCCATCTTGAGAAACTACATTCAATCTATATGCAAGTTTCCCTTCATTATCAATTGGTGCACTTAAATCTGCATGTACATAATAACCCTTACCACCTGCATTACCCAATGTAATACCATATTGTTCATCAAATGTTGAACGTTTTGGTGAATAATTCATAATACCACCAATTGAAGCTGGACCATATAAAAAACCACTTAGACCAGTAATAGTTTCTAGTCTATCATACTCTTCAACATTAAGGTTATGAGCAAATTGCCACTTCTCACGTCTCATACCATCAAAAGCAACAGTAGTAGCTTTGAAACCACGCAAATTTACATAACTATTATTGTTTTGAGATTGAATTCTATTTACCTGAACAACAGGGTTCATATTATAAATTTGATCACTTGAAGTAGCCTGAATATTTTTAATTAAATCTTCAGACATTACATTTAAGGAATATGGAATATCCTGTAAACTTCTACCTTTCCATGGACCTAGATTATCTATATTCTTTACAAGATATCCATTTAAAGAAGAACCTTCTTTAACACTTGCTAAAATATCAATTTCTCCTAAATTGTTCGATTTAAAAGATTTATTTTTAACACTTTTTTCTAAAATAACAATAACATCATTTTTAATAACTGCTTTTAAACCTGTATTTTTAAAAAGTGCTTTAAGAGCTTTCTCTAAACTCTCAATATTTTTAATATTATTAACTTTTTGAGATTTGAATAGTTTATCATTCGCTATATATGATAAGTTAGATTTTTTTGATATAATCTCTAAAGCCTCCTTTAGAGTTTTGTTTTCAATAGTGTACAACTCATCTGCAAATAGGTTTACACTTAAAACTAACGCTAAGCTAGAGGCAGCTAGCATATTTTTTTTCAAATTCATTTCCTTGTCCTTTTCTGATTTTGAGAACTATTATCTCTAACTATTAAACGAACAAGTACAAAAAAACGGACAGTTTTTTTTATTTTTTTACAATTTTTATTAAATCACCCTCTTTTTGGCTTTTTATAGGATAAATTAATTCTATTGCTTCTAAAAAACTTTTATAATGTAATGTTGAAAACTTTCCTGATATTTTAAGTTGTGATAATTCATAAGACTCAAACTCTATTTTTTGATTTGTATATCTCTCTAAAATATTAACTGCAGTTTTTAATGTTGTCTTATCAAATTTGATAATATCATTCTTCCAACTAGCTATTTCTATAATATCAATATCTGAATAATTTAAAACTCTACCCAAATTATTAAGAGTAAAAGATTGTGACTTTGTTAGTTGAGTAAGGGCTTTTTTATCACCTTTTTCATTATATATATAATTTACTCTTACAAGACCTTCTAAGACATTTATTTCTGTAGTTTTATTAAGATTTATCACTTCAAATTTTGTTCCTAGAACTTCTATCAAAGTATTTCCTGATTTAACTAAAAATGGTTTTTCTTTATTTTTAGATACTGAAAATAAAGCTTTCCCTTTTGTTAATACAGCGGTTCTTCTATCATTATAATAAGCTATTTTCATTTGTGATTTGATATCTAAATCAACTACAGATTCATCAGGAAGAGTTATATTTACAATCTTTTTATCTAAACTTACATAGTTTTCTTCAAATGTTGCTTTATAGTATTTATTAAACTCAAAAGTACCAAAAGCAAAAATACAGGCTATGAATAGTGAAGCTACTAAATATTTACTTCTTTGAAAAATATTTTTTTCTTTGTAATCTTCTTCATCTAAAATATCATTTTCCATTTCATTCATAAAATCATTATCTAAAAGTAAACATTCATCAATTACTTCTCTATTTTCTTCATATGATTTTTTATGATTTTTATTTTGAAGCCAATGATTAAACTCATCTCTTTCTTGTTTATCAAGACCTTCATTTTCTTTTATAATCCACAGATTAGCTTTTTTATCTATTTCATTTTGTAAGTTCATTAATAGTCTTTCTTCATTTGTTCTTTTATTTTTAATGTAGCTCTTGTAATATTTTTTTCAACTGCATTAGTACTAATACCCATAATCTCAGCAATTTCTTTTCTCGTATAACCCTTATAATAGTGAAGAATAAAAGCTTTTTTATTTTGAGATGAAAGACTTCTTATACAATCTTTTAATTTTTCTTGTCTTACTTCATCACTAATTATTCCCTCTGGTCTATCTATTTCAGGAATACTATGATGTTCTTCTTCATAAGGAGTGTGCACAATAATTTTATCTCTACGCACTTTATCTATTACTAAATTCTGTGCTATTTTATACAAATAAGCTTTTTGAATTTTAGATTCACTGTTTTTATTTACCTCTAAAACTTTTGCATAAGTTTCTTGAGTTAGGTCCTTAGCTAAATTTTTATCTCCAGTAAGTCTTTGAATATAATAAGTTATTTCATCATAATGTTCTAACATTAGTAATATTAACCTTGAATTTATTAATTTTGATAATCAATCTTATAATGTATTTTAACTTTAAAATATATTAAATAAAAAATATTGAGACGTAATATTTACAAGAAATAATTATATAAAAAATCTAAATTTCGTAAATTTAATCTTGCAAAATTTAAAGAAAAATTTGTGTATAATTCAAAAAATTAAAAGGTTTTATATGACTCCATTAGAAATTGCTGATATTATCGGTGTAATTTGTTTCGCTTTATCAGGATTTCTAATTGCTGTTCATTATAAACTAGATATTCTTGGAGTTTTTATCTCAGCCTTTCTTACAGCACTTGGTGGTGGAATGACAAGAGATGTACTTGCAAGTAAAACTCCATATGTCTTTACTGATACTATACCAGTAACCTTAGTGGTAGCCACTGTACTTATTTCATTACTTTTAAAACTCCATAAAATCGATGATTTAGAGGGTAAAACTGTTTTTATTATCTCAGATGCAATCGGTTTAGTTTCTTTTGCAATTACAGGCTCACTAATAGCAATTGAAAATGAATTTAACTTTTTAGGTGTATTAATTTTAGCCTTTATTACAGCAGTTGGTGGTGGAACAATTAGAGATATACTTATTAATAGAGTTCCATCTATTTTAGTATCAGAATTCTATGCAACAGTTGCCATAATAGTAGGTCTTATAACTTATGGATTACACCTACTTCAATTACAAAGTTTATTTTCACTAATACTTGTTTTTGTTTTTGGTGTTGCATTAAGATTATTAGCTTATTACAAAAACTGGCATTTACCTACTTTATCCAAATAAATATTATTTTTTAAAATAAATACTAAGTATTGTTTGGATAATATCCAAACAATTTTTCTCAAGGCTTATTATTTTATGAATATCCAAAAACTGTTTTTTAGTTTTATTATTATAATGCTAATAGCAATTGTTAGTGCATTTTTTACCATCAATAAAATGAAAGATTTATCTTTAAATACACAAAGAATGTATACCCATCCATTTACTGTAAGTAATGCAGTTGCAGACATACAAACATCTATTATAACTATGCATAGAAATATGAAAGATATAGTTCTTACAAAAGATAGTCTAAAAATGATTAAAATTATTGAGGCTATACAACATGAAGAAGACGAAGCTTTAAAAAAATTTGACTTAGTTTATGAAAATTACTTAGGAAAAAAAGAAGATGTAGATATTTCTTATGAAGCTTTTAAAAACTGGAAAAAAATCAGAGAAGAAGTAATATCTTTAATGTACCAAAAAAAGATTAATGAAGCTATTGCAATTACCCAAGGTAAAGGTGCAAAGCATATTAAAAATCTTTATCTACAAATTAAAGTTTTAAAAGATTATGCATTTAATAAAGCTAGTGAGTTTTATAATAACTCTATAAAGGATAATGGTGTTCAATATGTAATAAGTTCAATTTTTATAGCATTGGCCTTTTCAGCATTAATCGTTATTTATATTGTAATAACACTTCTTAAAATTAATAAAACAAACTACAAACAATTGTATTTGATTGATCAAAATATACTAACTGCAAAACTATCATTAAATAAAGAGATTTTTGATATAAGTAGTGCATTATCAAGAATTCTAAATAAAAAGAAAGAAGATATATTACATACAAAATCAAATAACTTCTTTACAACAAATGAACAGTTTAAATTATTTGAAACAAAAATCTACTCAGGGAAAGAACATAATGGGGAGATTTATACCATTGTAGATGATATTAAAATTTGGTTTTATATAGAAATATTTCCTGAACTTGATAGTAATTTTAATATCAAATATTTCAATATCTTCCTTACAAACATTTCAGATAAGAAAAAAATTGAAGAAGTTGCTATTATAGACTCATTAACTGGTCTAAATAATAGAAATTACTTTGAAACAATTTTTGAAAAAGAGATTAGAAGGGCTAAAAGAGATAAAAAATGTCTAAGTGTACTAATGTTTGATATAGATTACTTTAAACAATTCAATGATAATTATGGTCACCAAGAGGGAGATAAAGCCTTAAAAGCAGTAGCTCATGTTATTTCTTTAAATACCCATAGATCATATGACCATTCATTTAGAATTGGTGGAGAAGAGTTTATAATTTTAGCTTACCATGATAATTTCGATAAATTAAACGCTTATGTGGATAATATCATTCATAAAGTAGAAGATTTAAAAATACCTCACAAATCTAGTCAAATCTCTGATTATTTAACTATTTCTTCTGGAGCCATTAGATTTGAAAATACTCATCTTCTTAATGCAGATGAAATGTATAAAGAAATAGATGACTTATTATACCTTGCAAAAAAAGATGGAAGAAATAGATATATTAGTAGAATTGTAAATTAATTTTTCTCTTTAACCTTTCATTTACTTTTTATTGATACAATCTTGCAATTTTAAAAAATTTAGGAGAAACAAATGAAAAAAATTATATTTTCAGCATTATTATTCGTAGCAACATTTGCAAACGCTTTAAGTGTAGGAGATTCTACACCAACATTCGCAATTAAAGATCAATTTGAAAAAGCACATACTATAGCAGCAGACACTAAAACTATTTTAGTTGCAGCTGATAAAGCTACTAGTGAAATCATGAGAGATTACTTTTTAACTAAAGAAAAAGGTTTCTTAGAAGCAAACAAAGCTTATTATGTAGCTGATATCTCAGGAATGCCAAGTTTAATTGCAAAGTTTTTTGCATTACCAAAAATGAAAAAATATCCTTTTTCAATTCTTTTAGTAGATGAAGTTCAAACTAAAGAATTTACGAAAAAAGAAGGGAATATCACTGTATATTCTGTAACAGATGGAAAAATTTCAGATATTAAATATATTAAAAATGCTGATGAGTTAGCAGGTTTATTTAAATAAAAAGTTTACTAGCTAAATTTATTTAGCTAGTAATTTTTCAAATGCCTCAATAATAGCTTGAGTTTCTAAGTCTTTGATTCTATTTTCTAAAGAATCAACACTTTCATTAGATGCTATATCAAGTTCTTTAGTTAAGATAATTTCTCCATCATCATATTTTTCATTTACATAATGAATAGTAACACCTGATTTAGGACATTTATCAGCAATTATAGCTTCATGTACATATCTTCCATACATTCCTTTACCACCGTATTTAGATGGTAACAATGCAGGATGAGTATTTACAATTTTATTTTCAAAGGCTGAGATTAGTTTAGGTCCAATCATTTTCATGTAACCAGAACAAAAAACATAATCGCAACCATACTCTAATAAAAGTTTTGCAATTTTATCATCGCAATCTTGACCAGGATATCTTTTATCATTTACTACAAAGTTTGGTATATCAAAAGATTCTGCATATTCTAATACATTTGCATTAGAGTTATTAGAAACAACAATAACAACTTTTGCATCTAATATATTCTCTTCTATTGCTTTTTGAATAGTTTGAAATCCACTACCATTATATGAGGCTAAAATACCTATTTTTTTCATTTATATTATTCCTGTTTGTTCTATGGGCGTGATTATATCAAATAAAAAATATTTATACTATAAGTTAAATCTTTTTTACCAAAACAAGTTTTATCTAAGTCTTTGAGCATGAGTTAGAGCAATTGCAATTGCATCTGTAATATCAAGTGGTTTTATCTCTTTTTTAATTCCAAGTAATCTTTTTACCATAAAAGCAACTTGTGTTTTATCAGCTTTTCCATTTCCAGTAACTGCTTGTTTTACTTGAAGAGGAGTATATTCTGCAAAATTTCCAAATCTTTGTAAAACTTTTAATGAGATTGCACCTCTAAATTGAGCTAGTTTTATTACTGTTTTTGGATTAAATGCGTAAAACATATCTTCAATTGATACTTCACTAATATCATGTTTATCAAAAATCAAATCAAAACCTTCAGTCATTTCAACTATCTGTTCTTGTAAAATTTTTGTTTTTATTTTAATTAAACCTGCTTCTATTAGTTTTATATTACTTCCATTTTTTTCAATAATTGCATATCCACAGTTTCTCGTACCTGGGTCAATTCCTAGTATTTTCACGTAATTTACTCTTTTTTTTTGTATATTTTATTCACATTACTGCAAGCCCTATATATTGGTATTTTTATGCTTTAAATTCACTTAATAAAATCTAGTTATTCACTAGTTATTCACTATGTGAACAACACTTATTCAGCATTTTCATCACACAAGAATTTCACTTCGTTTAGCCATGTGAATAACTTTTATAAAAAATTGGATATAATTGCTACTATTTACAATTAAAGAGTTAATACTATATGACACACAAAGATTTTTTAGCACTTATTCAAAAAGAAGCAACATCTATAGATTATGATAGATACTTAAAACAACTAACATACAAGAAAATCTCATCTGATGAGAACTTAGCTGTATTTGAAGTATCTAATAAATATATAGCTTCTTGGATAAAAAGCAAATTTACCACACTTATACAAAATTGTTTTGAACAATTTGATGGTTCTAAACCAAAAGTAGAAATTAAAATTGCAGGTGAAAAAAAGTCTAAAAAAGAGATCATCCAAGAGCAAGTAAAAAATGAAACTGCGGAAAGTACGATACTAAATCCATCATATACTTTTGATTCATTTGTTGTAGGACCTTCTAACCAAATGGCCTATAATGCGTCGCTTGCAGTATCAAATAAACCAGGTATTCAATATAATCCATTATTTATTTATGGAGGAACTGGACTTGGAAAGACACACCTTTTACAAGCAGTAGGTAACTCAGCAATTGAGCAAGGTAAAACTGTAATTTATGTAACTATTGAACAGTTTATGAATGATTTTACTTTCTCAATTAAAAACAAAAATATGGATCATTTTAGATCTAAATATAGAAAATGTGATGTTTTACTAATTGATGATATTCAATTTTTATCTGGGAAAGAACAAACTCAAGAAGAGTTTTTCCATACATTTAATGAATTACATAATGCAAAAAAACAAATTGTAATGACTTCAGATAGACTTCCATCACAAATAGCAGGACTTGTTGATAGACTAAAGTCTCGATTTGAGTGGGGTTTAACAGCTGATATTCAAATTCCAGGATTAGAAACAAAAATTGCAATTATTGAGAAAAAGTCAGATTTAAATGGTATTCATTTAACTAGAGAAATTATCAATTTTATTGCTACAAATTTAGATAATTCTATTAGAGAAATAGAAGGTGTATTAATTAGAATTAATGCATCAGCTTCTTTATTAAACCAAGACATTACCCTAGAAATGGTGCAAGGCTTACTAAAAGAGCAAATAAAAGAAACAAAAGAAAACATCAAATTACCTGATGTAATTAATATTGTAGCATCAGAGCTTAATATTAAACCAAGTGATATTAAATCTAAGAAAAGAACAGCAACTGTAGCAAATGCTAGAAGAGTTGTAATATATCTTGCAAGGGAATTAACGCACAATTCAATGCCTGATATTGCTAAATTCTTAGGGATGAAAGATCACTCATCAATTTCTCATAATATTAAGAAAGCAAATGAGCTTATAGAGAAAGATGAAAACTTTAAATTAATTATTGAAAATTTAAAAAATAAAATCATAAATAAGGAGTGGTAAAAGTAGTAATTCTAAAAAAGTTTTAGAATCATGTGTGAAAAGGTGTGAATATTTCATTTCGTTTAATCACTTGAAAGTGTTCCGGTTTTATCGAACTGCAACAAGTGTTTTCATCTTTTCACATACACTACTACTTCCACTAATATAAATAAAAATATAGGAGATAAAATGAGGTTTGTAATTACAAAGAATATCATTGAGAATATAATAGCTTCAATGCAGCCTTTTTTAGAGAAAAAAGATGCTAGTTCTATTACTTCACATATATACTTAGAAACTATAAATGATAAGTTAGTTTTAAAAGCAACAGATTATGAAATTGGACTAGAGTCTCATATCGATAACATAAATGAAAGTGAAACAGGAAAAGCAACTGTTAATGGATCTAATTTATTAGGTATTATAAAAAGATTAAAAAATGAAGATATTATATTTGAAACTGCTAATAACAATTTAATTATTAGACAAAATAAATCTACATTTAAATTACCAATGTATGATGCAAATGAATATCCTTCATTTAATAATGCAGAAAATTTAAATACTTTAGATATTTCAACTATAAATTTAATTTCATCTATTAGAAAAATTACACCTGCTATAGATAATAACAATCCTAAATTTGAATTAAATGGTGCATTAATAGATATTAAAAATTCTAAAATTAATTTTGTAGCTACTGATACTAGAAGATTAGCAATATCTCATTTACAAAATATTTCAAATAATGAAGCTCAATTTATTATTCCTAAAAAAGCAATTATTGAAATTCAAAAACTTTTCTTAGATGATGCAACAATATCTTTTGATGATACAAACCTAATCATTTCGAATGATCAAATGAAATTCTTTACAAAATTAATTAATGGTAAATTTCCAGATTATGAAAGAATTATTCCTCAGAGTTTAAAACATAATCTATCACTACCTAAAAATATTTTAGTAGAATCAATTAAACTAGTTACTTCATTGTTCTCTAATATTAAAATTACATTTGCAAAAAATACAATTGTATTTGAATCATTAGATGAAGATAGTGAATCTAAAACTCAAATTGATATTAATTTAGATATTGAAGATGATTTCTATTTAGCAGTAAATGCTAAGTATTTATTAGATTTCTTAAGTATGACTAACAATGAAAACGTAACAGTAGGATTCAATGAATCAAATTTACCATTTTATTTAGAAGATGAAAAGTTTTTTACAATTGTAATGCCAATTGTTTTAGAAAAATAGAAAAGAATAAGGAAACCCACCAATGAGTAATGAATATAGCGCCGGCAATATTAAAGTTTTAAAAGGTCTTGAAGCAGTTAGAAAAAGACCAGGTATGTATATTGGAGATACAAACATTAATGGTTTACACCATTGTGTTTACGAAGTAGTAGATAACTCTATTGATGAAGCAATGGCAGGATTCTGTGATACTATCAAAGTTACATTAACTAAAAGCGGTTCTTGTATTATTTCTGATAATGCAAGAGGTATTCCAACAGGAATGCACCCTACTGAAAAAAAATCTGCTGCAACTATTGCTCTTACTGTATTACATGCAGGTGGTAAATTTGATAAAGATACATATAAAGTTTCTGGTGGACTTCATGGGGTTGGTGTATCTGTTGTAAATGCATTATCATCTGATCTTAAAATGACAATTTATCAAAATAAAGAAGTTCATTTCCAAGAATTTAAAACTGGTATTCCAGTAGAAGACTTAAAAGTAATTGATACTTGTAGAAAAACTGGTACAACGATTGAATTCTGGCCTGATGCTACAATTTTTGAAACAGTTAATTTCGAATTTGATATTTTATCTAAGAGATTTAAAGAAATTGCATACTTAAATTCTAATATTACTATTGAATTAAAAGATGAAAGAGTAAATAAAAAAGAAGTATATCACTTCGATGGTGGACTTGCACAATTTGTTGGAGATTTAAATAAAGATACAGCTGTTACTGAAGCAGTTTCATTTAACGTAAGTGAAGATGATGTAGAAGCAGATATCGCAGTTATGTATAACTCAACTTATACTGAAAAAACTCTTTCTTTTGTAAATAATATTAGAACAATTGATGGTGGTACTCATGAGGCTGGTTTTAAAGCAGGTCTAACTAGAGCTATTGTTAAATATGTAAATGAAAATGCAAATGCTAGAGAAAAAGATACTAAAATTACTGGTGATGATGTAAGAGAAGGTCTTATTGCAGTTGTTTCTGTAAAAGTTCCTGAGCCACAATTTGAAGGTCAAACAAAAGGTAAATTAGGTTCTTCATACGTAAAACCTATTTGTCAAAAAGTTACTTTTGAATCACTAGTAAAACATTTCGAAGAAAACCCTACACAAGCTAAAGCTATTATGGAAAAAGCTTTAATGGCCGCACGTGGTAGAGAAGCTGCTAAAAAAGCTAGAGATTTAACTAGAAAAAAAGATGCTATGACAGTTGGAACACTTCCAGGTAAATTAGCTGAATGTCAATCTAAAGATCCAGCTATTAGAGAATTATACCTAGTAGAAGGGGATTCTGCTGGTGGTTCTGCTAAGCAAGGTAGAGATAGAGTTTATCAAGCAATCTTACCACTTAAGGGTAAGATTTTAAATGTTGAGAAATCAAGATTAGATAAAATTCTAAAATCTGACGAAATTAGAAATATGATTACTGCAATTGGTTGTGGAATTGGTGAAGATTTCAATGAAGAAAAAATTAGATACCACAAAATCATCATTATGACCGATGCGGATGTTGATGGATCACACATTCAAACTCTATTATTAACATTCTTCTTTAGATTCTTAAGACCAATTGTTGATAAAGGGTATTTATACATAGCTCAACCACCTTTATACAGATATAAAAAAGGTAAAAATGAAACTTACTTAAAAGATGATACTGCATTATCTAATTTCTTAATTGAAAATGGTTTAGAATCATTCTCATTTGAAGGATTAGGTTACAATGACCTTGTAGATCTATTTAAAACGGTTTCTAGATACAGAAGCATGCTTTTACAACTAGAGAAGAGATATTCTCTTGTAGAGGTTCTTAAGCACCTTATTGAGAGTCCAGACTTAGTTCAATTAGAACAAGATAAATTATATGAAGAAGTAAAATCATTCCTTGATCAAAAAGGTTACAATATTTTATCTAAGACTTTAACAGAAGACATGATTCAATTATTCGTACAAACTAATGAAGGTTTAGAAGAACTAATTATTGATGATGAGTTATTTGCATCACCTTACTTCTCAGAAGCTACTTATATTTATTCTAAATTAGTTGAAAGAGATATTTCAATGTTTGATGGAAGAGATTTAATTGAAATTCTTGATGAAATTGAAGGATTAGCTAAAAAAGGTGCTTATATCCAAAGATATAAAGGACTTGGGGAAATGAACCCTGAGCAATTATGGGAAACTACAATGACTCCAGAAGCTAGAAGACTTCTTAAAGTTAAAGTTGAAGATGCAGAAATTGCTTCTGATACATTCACACTATTTATGGGTGATGAGGTAGAACCAAGAAGAAACTATATTGAAGAACACGCAAAAGACGTTGAACACTTAGACGTATAATCAAAAAAGGCTTATGCCTTTTTGATTAACTTGTAATTAGAACTATTACAGCAATACTTGCCCAAATACTCCATGAAATCCAATACAAACTAGGTTCATATTCTCTCATAACTTCCCTATGAATCCAAACTTTCCCAGAAAATAAATCATATATAGCCCATAATACTAAAATAACTCCCATTACAAACCAAAAATTAAATTCCATATTTTTCCTTTTATATTTTAAATAGCTCTATTTGTTTTCTAAAATTTTTAAGATTAGGTAATATTTTTTTTATTTCATTAGAGTTTATTCCGTACCATTTAAGTAAATTATTGTAAAGCTCATCAGTTGAAGTTGTAGGTATTAAAACTCCACCTCCAATATCTAAAGAAGACTCTAGTTTTAAACTAGGATATTCTCCCAAAATTTCACCACCTTTTATACTTTTTCCTAAGATAATAGAGTTACCACCCCATGCATGGTCAGTACCATTTCCATTTGATGTTAAACTTCTTCCAAAATCAGAGGTGGTAAAAGTAGTTACATTTTCTTCTAATTTCATATATTCAAGCTCACTATAGAACTCTAATAAGGCACTATCAAGTACTTTTAGCATTTTTTCATGTGACTGTAATAATTCATCATGATGATCCCAACCATGGTAAAGCACATAAAAAGTTTGTCTTTTCATTCCAAGTTTTTTTGAACAAGCAATAGTTTTTGCAAGCATTTTCAATTCTTGTGAAAGTTGTGTTTCTAAAAAATCTCCGTGTATTTCATAATTTTTTGTTGCATTTTTAAAGTCTTGGTGGTTACCTTGTGCTTCTCTTAGAATATCCATATATGTCTGTTTAAAATCATCTTCATAATCTCTTTTTAAAAGGTTATTGAAGTTCTTATGTAAAGACTCATCTAGGATATTTCTTTTTTCATTTATATTAAGACCAACAGAACCATCTTTTGTAATAGAGTATTCTTTTGTTTCTAATCCATTTTGAAAATAATTAGATCCTGCAAAAGATATATTCATAGGAATTTTTTGGTTTTTATTGTTTATTTGTACAATATCAGCAATTCTTCCCCCTACTCCATAATTTACTCTTTCATTAGGAATTGAAGTTAACCAATGTCTTAATTGGTCAGCATGGGACATTAATCCTAATGGTAAATCTAAACTAGTTTTAAAATAATCACTTTTAGATATTTTTTTTACTAATGGGCCAATATTTGCAATAAATGATAGTTTTTTATCATTAAATAGTTTTGCAGTATTTTTCATAGAAGGATGAAGCCCAAATGTTTGATTTTGTTTATCTTTGAAATTTAAGTGATATAGTGAGTTTTTATTTAGTGCTAAATTTGATCTTGATTTTTTATAATCTTTATAAGAACTTGAATTTGTAGGAACTAACATATTAAAACTATCATTTCCTCCACTTAGCATAATACATACTAAAGCTTTATAGTCATCTTCAACATTTATTGTTTTTGCATTTAAATTTTGAGTAAATCCAAATGGATTTAAAAATACAGCACTTGCTGCTGCACTTAATTTTATAAAATCTCTTCTTTTAATATTTTTCATTTTTTACTCACTTATTCTTGTAAAATCTGGTGATATAGTAATCATAAATAAAGCAGTTTCAACTACCCAATCAGCTCTTGTTTTATACTCTTGAATAGCTTGGATAATATCTTCTTTTGTTCTAGAATTTAAAGTATTAGCACATAAAACTAAATCTAAATGATCTATTAGTTTTTCTATATTTGTTGTTGCTAGTTTTTCTAAAAATTTTAAATCTAAGGATACTTTATCTTTTGCACGCAATTTATCCCAGTTAAGTTGGGGTGCTTCTATTGTTGTATCTGAAGCTTGTGTACTTACTAACAAATAAGTATGACCAAAAAACCACTCATACATTAAGTTTACGTAAGATATTGCACTAGCACTATTTAATGTTTGAAACTCTGGTGCTACAAGTTTACTTTTTTCAATTTTTCCAAGTGGAGAATAATCATTTTGAAAGAAGTTAAATACACTAGGTGCTGATAAAGGATGTTGTTTTATATTCTCTTCCATCATAAAACCAGTACCCCAAAGTTTTCCAGATTTATTTGAAGCATTAAATGCTTTTAATATCTGTATACATCTAAGCATTGGTTCTTTCATCTTTTGTGCTTTATTAGCTTCTTTATGAAGTAATATAGCTTTTACAACAGCTTTTAAATCTCCTGTTTGCCCTTTCTTATTATCAATAAAGATTTTTGATATATCTTCTATATATTGTTTTGAAGGATTTGAAGTAACAAGGGATTGAATTAATTTTTTTGAAATAAATACAGCTGTATTTTGCTCTTTAACTAATATATTTATTGTTTGTTTTACATCTTTTAAAGTAGATTGATTTGATTTTAGTTTATGCTTTTTTAAAATAGTTTTTTTTGATTTATCATGATGTTCTTCAAATGCTTGCATTGGAATAGAAAGGTTTATATTTGGTATTTTATTCTCTTTTATTCCCCAATATACTTCTTGATTTGAGTAATTTTCCCATGGCCACCAGTAACCACCAGGACCTAAACCTGTAAATACTTTTGCTACTTCTTTAATATCAGCATTGTCATATGTTGCTATTGGTTTGCCATTTTTAAGTTTTTTACTTCCATCAAGATTTAATTCATATAATCCTATAGTAAATAATTGCATAACTTCTCTTGCAAAGTTTTCATCAGGATGTATATTATTTACAATATCTTCTTTTGGGTTATTCATATGGCTTAAATATACACCCATGCATGGATGAACACTCACCTCATAAAGTAGATCTTCATAATTACCAAAAGCATTTTTATAAAGTAAATCATAATAATTTGCTAAGCCATATGAATTTAATTCAAGTACAGATTTATCTGAGATTACAAGTATTTCACTTAAAGCTAATGCAATTCTATGTCTTAAAATATCTTCAGACTTTAAAATAGTATCCCAATATGCCATTCTAAAATAGAACCAATAAGGAAGAACTAGTTTATTACCAATAATAGTCTCTTCTCCCCACTGCTTACTTAGTTTTTTTATAAAATGTTTCCATATTCCTTCTACTTTATTTTCGCAAGAATCCTTTGCATTTTTATTTATTTGCTCGTCTAACCATTTTTCTTTACCTATTTTAGATACATATTCAATAGTTTCATAATCAGCACCAATGCTTGCTTTTAATAAAAAAGATGAAGCTTCTTTTTTTGAAATACTCATAATTTATCTTTTTTAGACTGTTAGTCTATAAAATCAAATTATAGGGCAATAAACTTATAAAATCCTTTTTAATAGACTTCTAGTCTAATAAATATTGAAAAAGTAAAAAAACTGCATATAACCTCAGCAAAAACTAGTTTTATAACTAGAACTTGCTGTATTTGCTGAGGTATAAAAGAAATTAAATACAAGACTATTTAATTTTTATCTCTTAGAAGAGTAATAGAACTTTATGGATATAATATTTTTTATTAATATACAAAGAAAAAAAATGAGTAGTAAAAAAGAATTAAGAAAAAAAGAAATTGCATTAAAAGCTTATGAGTCTTTAGTTATAGAAGGTGTTGATAAGTTCTCCTTAAATGGTTTATTGGAAAAAATTTCAATGAGCAAAGGGAATTTTTATCACTATTTTTCAAATAAAGATGAGTTATTTTGTTTTACTATAAATCAAAAGTATGAAGAAATTTATACTAAATATTTAGAAAAAAATAATAATACAACTTTTGATGAAAAACTTAATGGCATTTTTTTTATTTACTTATCTGATAAGCAAGAGATCAAAGAGTATATGAGTATTATAAATCAAATGTATTATATGTTTTCAAATGAAAAAAATACCCATTTATACTCATATATGCAAGCTACATACGTACATCAGTTCTCTACTTTAGAAGCTATAATTAACTCTGAAATACAAAAAGGTCTTTTAAAAGAAGATATAAAAGTGATGATAAAACCTATTTTTGCAACAGCAGATGGAATGCTAACACACTCATTTATGTTAAAAGATTATGATTTAAATAAAGAATTATCAAAATACTTAGAATTTATAGTAAATACATATAAAATTTAGTAATCCCTAACTCTAAATAGATTTTTAGATAATCAATAATAAATAGTCTATAAACTATTTATTATGATTAAAGCAGCAATTAAAAATAGTATTAATCCAGATATTTTTTCTATTAGATTTGAATATTTTTCCATATAAAGTTTTGTATTTTTTTGATTTACTAAATAAACTATAAAAATATCCCAAGCTAAAACTGCAAAAAACATCCATATTGCATAAAAACTTTGAATAGCAAAAGCTGTGTGTGCCTGAATAGAAATAGAAAACATAGTAAAATAAAAAATTGAATTCTTTGGATTTAATATGGCAGATAAAAACCCTTGTAAGAAGTATTTTACAAAATCTCTTTTTTTACCTTTTTTAATTTCATATTTATGGAAAAGTTCTCTTTTGGGTGCTTTTAAAAGTAAGATACCTATATATATTAAATAAAATGAGCCTATGAATTTTATAGAAGTAAAGATAAGCTCATTATCTTTAATAAGTGTTATTCCAAATAGTGCAAGAAGTATATATACTAAGTTAGCTATTGATATTCCAAATACAGTAGCAAATCCTGCTTTTTTACCATATTTAGAGGTATTGCCTATAATAATAAAGAAATCAGCTCCTGGGCTTAATAAAGCTACAAAATGAGCTAATGCAAGAGTAATAAAATCGTAAAGATATATTTGATATTCCATTTATTTCCTAATTTTTAAGAAAGTATAGGAAAAAATGAAATTTAATTATTGTATAAAATTGATTTGGAACTTTCTAGGAGTAGTTGCAACTATATTTACAAAGTTTCTATGGAAGTGACTTTGGTCTGTAAATCCACACTCTAAAGCTGTATCTACAAGAGAATAGTTTTGTTTTAAAAGCTCTTTTGCTCTATTTATTTTTAAGTTCAATAAATACTGATGTGGCGATATTTTAAGGCTTTCATTAAAAAGTCGTATTATATAAAAAGTATTTAGATTAAATTTTGAAGAGAGATTGTTTAAAGTAATATTTGATTTATAATTCTTATCAAAATATTCTAATATTGGTTTTAGTTCACCTTTTGCTAATGAGTCTTCTAGTTTAGTACTTTTTAAATCTTTTGAAAAAAGTTTTGTAAAGAATTTAATTATCTCACACTCTTTTGATATGGATAATTCATTTGAAAATAGTAGTTTATTTAGCTCTAAAAACTCTATATAAAGTTCTTTATCTTCAAGTATTTCTTTTGAATAGGTTTTAAACTCTTTTAGGGAAGGATCCAGTTCTTTTTGTAATTGAAAACACCAAGTTTTATCTAAATATAACATATAGTATTCGTTGTTTTCATCTCCTATGCAATTACATGAATGAACATCTAATGGGTTAATTATTGCAAACATATTAGGTTTAAAACTATATTTATTCTCTTTATTCGTGTATAAACTATCTCCAAATAAATTTACCCCAATAGAAAATGTTTCATGTATATGTTCTTTATAATGTTTATTAGAATTAGAATATCTAGCTTCTATATATGGTAAATCTTCATTATAAAAAAACTTAGTGAAGTTATCTTTCAAGTAAGTTTCCTTCTTTTTTTAGTCTTATAAATTGTTAAAAAGTAATATTTTTTTTTATATTAAAGAATAATCATTATATAATAAAATCTTTATAAAGGCTATTTTGTGAATAAACTATTTATTATGATTTTTTGTACTGCTTTTATTTTTTCTCAAAATATTTTTGCAGATAGTAAACTTACAAAAGTAGGATACTTATCAGAAATCTATGCAGACTTAAAATATAAAAATTCAAAAAGTGCTTTAAGAATTTGGATTGAAGATATTACAAAAGATGCAGGAATAAATGTTCAGCTTATTACATATGAAAGTTATGATAAATTAGTTAGTGATTATGTTAATGGAAAACTTCAAATCTTAGCTGTAAACCCTTACCATTATTTAGAAAAAGAAAAAAAAATCAATAATCAGACTAATATTATTTGGGATTTACAAAGAAGTAAAGATGAAAAATTTCAAAAACTTTATGTGGTAGTAAATAAAAATAGTAAAATAGAAAAAATCTCTGACTTAAAAAATAAAAAGATAATTATCAAAAAAAACAATTATATGGCTAGAGTTTTTTTAGAAACACTTTATTTTAAAAGTGAAAAAAATAGCTCAAAAGCTTTTATGTCTAAAATAGACACTTTAGAAAAAGGAACTGTATTATTAAAAACTTTTTTTGGGAAACATGATGCCTGTATTGTAGATTCATATGAATATGAAGTTATGTTAGAGTTAAATCCAGCACTATCTCAAAAATTAAAAATATTAAAATCTTCAGAAAATATGCTAAATAATCATATGATATTATTTAGTAAAAACAATAATGAAGAAACAATGGAAATTTATCGTAAAACACTAGATAAATTTTTAACTGATGTTAGAAAAAATGATTTATTTGATTTAATAAAAACTAATAAAATCTCTCTTTTAAAAGTAGATGAATTAGAAAAATTAAGAAATTTATATTTATTAAATAAAAAGTTAAAAAAGAAATATAACAAATGAAATCAAATTTATTTATAAAATTTTATGTAGCTATTTTATTAGTAATATCATCTATTCTTATTGTTTATGGGATTATAAATATTAGTGATCAGAAAAACTCCACTTTAAAAATTATGGAAACCCAAGCAAGTATTATTTCTAAATCAATTGTTTTATCAAATGTAGAAGCAATTTTGTCAAATGATAATGCAATTATTATAGAGAACTCTTTAGAGTTTTTAAAAGAAAATAAACTTGTAAAATATCTATTATTTAATAAAATTAATGGGGAAAAAATACTAATTTATAATAAAAAGTGGTTTTTAGAAAATGACTTGGCAGATGAATATAAAAAAATACAAACAACAGATAAAGAGTACTTGATAATTAAAGGAAAACTTTATGAAGAAGAAGTTTTTCATTATACATATCCTATTACTATATCAACTTTTAACTGGGGTTGGGTTCATATGGGATTTTCTTTAGATGAATATAATAAAAATATACAAAGAATTTATAATAATTTCCTATATATTACCCTTGTTTCTTTTATATTTTCTGTATTTTTTACATATCTTTTTGCTAAATGGTTAGTAAAACCTATACTTACTTTAACTCAAAAAACTAAAGATATTGCCCATGGGCATTATGAAGAGATACCTTCTACTTCTAGAGGAGATGAGATTTATGAGTTAACTCATAATTTCAATTTGATGGTTAAATATCTTAAAAGAACTCAAGAAGAAGTTGAAAAATCAAAAAATGAACTAGAAACAAAAGTAAAAATAAGAACTAAAGAATTAAATGAATTAAATAAAAGTTTAGATAGAAAAGTTCAAGATGAAGTTATAAGAAGACAAAAGCAAGAAAGATACCTTCAAGAACAATCAAAAATGGCTCAAATGGGTGAAATGCTTAATAATATAGCTCATCAGTGGAGACAGCCTTTATCAGTTATTACAACAGTTACTTCTGCTGTAAAATTAAAAAAAGATTTAAATCTTTTAAAAGATAATGAGTTTGATGAAAACTATAAGCTTGTAATGGAAAATGCTAATTATCTTACTAAAACCATTGATACTTTCAGTAAATATACTGAAGATACCTATAATGTTGAACATGTGAGCTTAAATGATGTTATTAAGGATTTATTAGTTTTAAATAGTGATATTCTAAAAAAGAATTTTATAAAAGTCAATTTAGATTTACCTTCTTATAATACAAACATAGAAACTATTCCAAACTCTTTATCCCATGTATTATTCAATATTCTAATTAATGCAAATAATGCTTTATCAAGTAAGAACAAGTCTTATGAGAAGGTAATTAATATTAATTTATTTAAAGAAAATAATAGATATTTTATAAATATCGAAGATAATGCTGGTGGAATCAATAAAAAGATTATAGATAAGATATTTGAACCATATTTTACAACTAAGTACAATTCTAAGGGTGTTGGAATGGGATTATATTTATCTTATGATATTGTAGTAAACCAGTTAAATGGAAAAATTAGTGCTAAAAATTCAGAAAAAGGAGCAATTTTTTCTATAGAACTTCCAGCTTTCCTTAATAGATAATAATTATTAAATTTATTGATATATATCAATCTAAAAGCCACTTTCTTATTGTAGTATTTTTTATAGTAATGATTAAATACATAAACTATGTAAAAAAATAGGAATATAATGGAAGCATTAAGTAAAAAAAATATTACTGAATTAGTTGAAATTGCTTCACGTTCTTCTAATTTAGAAGAATTACAATATTTATCTCAAAACCCTTCAATGAATGTTAGAAGAGCAATTGCCCGAAATAGAAATACTTCAAAAGAGATATTAGAAAGATTAGTTCATGACCCTGTTCAAAATGTAGCTTATATGGCGTCAGTAAATCCAAATAACATGTTTAAAAGAATTTTTGATGATTTATCTACTTGCACTCTTTGTGAGAAAGATGAGCACATGATTAATTGTGTGGGTTGTATAGAAGTAAAAAAGCATAGTTTTTAAACTATGCTTTTTTATTAATTATCTTCTAGCTCTGCAACTTTATCAGTATGAGAGAAAATTCTTCCTCTTTTTCTAATAATATTATTTACAATATGGTATCCATGATTTAATGCAATTGCAATAGACCCACCAGATTTAAAGGCAATATCACCAGCTACATAAAGACATTTAGCAGAAGTTTCTTGATGCTCATTGAAAATAGGTTGATTATTTTCATTCACATCCACCCCACATGATTTTAAGAAGTCAACAGGTGTAGTTCCACCAATTGCATAAATTACTCTATCATAGATTACAGAGAACCCATCGTTATAATTTACTTTTACTTTTCCACCATCATTTTCTAATGATTCAACATCAGTATTCATTCTAAGTCTTAATTTTTCTTCACCATGATATTTATTTAAAATATCTTCATTTGTTTCATTTAATCTTGAAAATGTAGGTTTTCTATATACCATAGTTACATTATTGTTTTGATCAGCTAAATCATAAGCATATTCAGCAGCAGAGTTTCCACCACCAACAACTAAGATTTTTTCATTTGATGAACATTTGTCAAGGTTAAAGTTTACATTAGCTTTAATTGATGGTGGAATTTTATAAGAAGGCTTATTTGGTTTACCCATTTTACCAATTGCAATTACTGCATTTCTTGTTTTTATTAATCCAACACTTGTATGGATCTCTAAAAGTTCTTCATTTCTTATGATTTTTTCAACTTCAGTATTAAATGAAGAATCAATCTTATCTGAGTCTAATAAATCATCAAAATAGTCTAGTGTAGTCTCTTTTGTTCCATCATAGAAATCAACATTTCCTTGAAGAGTTGTTACTTGACCTTTATAATCTTTATCAACTCTTTTGTTATCTTTATAAAATTTTCTAATAGTATTTGAATGGTTATCTGTCTTCTCAATTAATAAAATTTCACCTACATTATGTGCAGAAGCTTCAATAGCAGTACCGATACCACCAGGCCCTCCACCAATAATTACAATATCATATATTTTATTTGTCATAATTCTCTCTTATTACATAATTTATAAATTTTTGTTGGATTATACTAAAAAATTTGTTTTTTTTCAATTAGTAACATTTGTAAGTAATATTTTGATAAAATTGCCTTAAATTAATAGTAATAAAGGTTATAAAAGATATGGAATTAAAATATGGTGAAAAAGAGATTTTAGAGTTTGATATTAATAGCGAAGAAAATTTTTGGCCAAATACAAATGAAAAAAATTATATTATAGATATTGAATTACCAGAATTTATGTGTAAATGTCCAAGAAGTGGATACCCAGATTTTGCTACAATCAAAATACAATATACACCAAATAAAAAAGTTATTGAATTAAAAGCTTTAAAACTTTATATTAACTCTTTTATGAATAGACATGTTTCTCATGAGAATTCTGCAAATGAAATTTTTGATGCATTATTTAGTAAATTAGAACCTAAATGGTTAAAAGTAATTGCAGATTTCAAACCAAGAGGTAATGTGCACACTGTAATCGAAATAGATTCTGCAAAAATGTAAGGACTAAGACCTTGGAAAGATTAGTAACTACTTCACAAGCCGCTCATATACTTGGCTTATCTTTACAAGGGGTTCATTATAGAATCAAAAAAAATCAATTAAAATCGATTAAAAAATCTGGTAAAACTTTTGTTTATGTTAGTGAGGATGCCCAAGCTAAACCTCAAACATATGCAAAAGTTCAGAACTCTTCAAATCCTTCACTTGAACAAATTCAAGCTGTAGTTGATGTTAAAAACGAACAAATAAAAATACTTAAAAAATCAAGTAAGATTATGAGAAAACAGTATGTTTCTGAAATTTCAAGGCTTGAAAAAAATCAACAAAAAATGATTGATGTATTTAAATCAGAAATAAAACTACTTCAAAGTGCTTTTAATGAAATGAGATCAATTTATAAACCTCAAATGCAAGAATTATCTTCTCATCATAATGTAATAAATGAAGAAAAGTTTATATCCTTACAAGATTTCTTTATTTTAATGAAAAGACATGACAAAACACAAAAAGAGATAAAAGTACTTATTTTTAAAGCAATTAACAGTGCAGATAAGAGATTTATCTATAATAAACAAGAGAAAAAACTACTTATTTTAAACTCAGATTTTAAAGATTTAGTGTAATTATTACAAAATTATAACATTTAAATTGTATAATTTTTTCAAAACTCAAAAATTTAAAATCACAATATACTTGTAAATTATATAATAAATTATCTATTAACTTTTATTAAATACATTTTATTGTCTATATTAATAACTATCTATACAAAAACTATTTTTTTATAGTTTTTGTAGCTTCATAAATTAAAAAAATTTTGCTAGAATTTAAAACTTTTTTGATTATGTTTTTATAATTAAAATATAGATTTTTATATAAAGGAAGTATTTATGAATAGATATCTTTTTTTTATTGGATTATTATATTCAATAATATTCACAGGTTGTGGAGGTGGTGGAGGCTCTTCAACACCAGTAGTTAAAAGCCCACCAATATTTACAAGTACAAATAGCATAAATGTAGATGAAAACCAAACAAGTGTATTAACAATAACAACAGATACAAGTACAGTAAATTATTCTATAAGTGGAACAGACTCTGCAAGTTTTAATATAGGTGCTACAAATGGAGTTTTAACATTTAAAAATGCACCTGATTATGAAACAAAGAACTCTTATTTTATAAAGGTTACAGCAAAAGATAATTCTAACAATAGCGTCGAACAAGATATAACAATAACAATTAATGATTTAGATGATACTCTTGAAATAAGATCAACTATGTATGATGATAAGCAGACTAGTAGTGTAAATGATGATGTATTATATATCTACTTTGATAAACCAATAGATCAAACTAGTATTAATGCTGGTGATGCTAGCAGTAATTTTACTATAACTGGTACAGGTGTAATTGGAAGTGCTTCTAATATAGTGTACCAGAGTGATTTCAATAGACTTAAAATTGAACTAAACTCAACTGGTACTCCATCTTCAGTATTTAGTTCTAGTGATACTATTACAAACGCTATTATAAAAGGTAGTTTAAATCAAGATTTTGTAGTAGGGACATACACTATAAATAAAAAAGATGTATTTTCTCTTTTAAAAACAGGTCAGACTACATCTTATGCAGCAAATGATGATGGAGCATTACAAAGTGATATTACAAGATCATATACTAGAGATAATACTAATGAGATAGTTACTGATAATGTTACTAAGCTTATGTGGCAAGATAATAGTGATGTAAGTGATTTTAGTAATAGACTAAATTGGGAAGATGCAAAGACATATTGCGAGAACTTAAGTTTAGGCGGATTTAATGATTGGATTCTTCCAAATATGGAGCAACTTGTATCAATAACTGATTTAGGAAGAGATAATCCTAGTATCGATCCTACTTTTGTAAATATAGTTAATACTAACTATTGGTCATCTAATAGTGATACTTTTATTATTTCTAATGGTTTAAATGTTACTTTTACTAGTGCTACTGACTCTTTTGCTCCTAAGACATCAACAATATTTGTTCGTTGTGTTCATCCATTATTATAATATAAAATTTTTGAGGTAAATAATTATGAAAAATATATTAGTTTTAATACTACTTCTTAGTAGTTTAAGTGTTGCAAATGAAAGGTATATAAGAGATAATACAAAAGAGGTTGTACTTGATACTAAAACAAATTTATTATGGCAAGATAATGCTATTGTAAGTGATAACAGTTTAACAAAAACATGGAGTAATGCCCTTACGTATTGTGAAAATTTAAATTTTTCAGGTTTTACAGATTGGAAACTTCCAAATTATAATGAATTATACTATTTAGCAGATAGAAGTAAAAGTTCTAGTTCAATAAGTGAAGTATTTCAAAATGTTGCAAGTGCTTATCATTGGACGTCAACAACAAGTTTCTCAGATAATGCAAATGCATGGGCTATTTTCTTTAGTGGTGGGAATGATTTTAGTGATATAAAAACAGATACAAATTATGTTCGTTGTGTTCGTGTAGTAAATTAAATAGAAGATCTCAAAAAATTGAGCAAAAAAAAAGAGTACTTTAAAAAAGTACTCCTCTCCAGATACCTAAACACACCACTAAGAGAGGTGCCTTGCTATGTTCCCATCCTGGGGCGTTGTCTCAACTTAACGATTGTAAAGGTCTAAAGAAGAGCACTCAAAATACCGTGATATTTTCAGTGCTACTCTTTAGTGAGGTGAAAGTATAGCTGAAAAATCTTAAACTTTTTATAAATTGGCACTAAAATCCTTAATTAGTTGTATAATACGCACCTAAAAATTATTCAAAAGTTAGAAAATGGAAAGAAATCTTAGTTTTATAGGGGTATTTGCCCTAATTATTGCAATGTTTATTTGGGGAAGTTCTTTTATAGCTTTAAAATCAGCAATGAAGGATTTAGAACCTTTTACAGTAATCTTTTTACGAATGCTTGTAGCATCATTATGTTTTGTATATTTTATAAAAGATTTTATTAAATATGATTTTACAAAACGTGATATAAAGTTTATAGTTTTATTAGCTTTATTTGAGCCTTGTTTATATTTTATTTTTGAAGCAAAAGCTTTACAATTAACATCTGCTTCTCAAGCAGGAATGATTACGTCTTTAATGCCTATTATAACGGCAATGGCTGCTGGATATTTCCTAAAAGAGATTATCTCTAAGCAGTTAATATTAGGATCTGTTATTGCTCTTTGTGGGGCTGTATTTTTAAGTTTACAAGCAAGTACAACTGTTAGTGCACCAAACCCAATCTTAGGTAATTTCTTTGAGTTATTAGCAATGGCTTGTGGAGCAGGTTATACTATTGTTGCTAGATATTTATCAAATAAATACTCAGCTTTATTTATTACAGCTATTCAAGCGTTTGTTGGAGCTATATTCTTTTTTCCTTTCTTCTTATATGAATACACTACTGTTGATATGAACTTTTCATCTGATGCTTTAATGTGGACTGTTTATTTAGGTGTTGTTGTTACTTTAGGTGGTTATGGGCTTTATAATTATGCTCTTACAAAAATAGAAGCCTCAAAGGCTGCTATGTTTATTTATTTGATTCCTGTATTTACTTTAGTATTAGCATTTTTAATATTAGGTGAGAAATTAAAAATTGTTGAATTATTAGCTTGTGTTGCGATTTTATCTGGTGTAGCAATTTCAGAAATTCCATTTAAGAAACTAATAAAAAAGAAAAAATGACTTATTTAATCCTTTTGGAAGTGAAGCTTTACTTATATATGATATAACACAAGGATTTAATATATATTTGCTCTTACTTTTTGCAACCCTTGGAAATACTTTAGGTTCAGTAGTAAATTATGTTATTGGTTTAAAAGTTTTTTTTCTTAGTATATATATCTAAATTTTTAAGATATCTATTTCTAGTTTTTCTTATGTATTTAGGTCAATCTCTATAGTAAATAAAGCTCCTGTATATTGTCTATGGTTATAAACAAAAGTAGCATTTTCTACTTCTAGACTACCTTTCATATGTTTTTTTATAATCTCTTGACTCATATATAAACCAATACCAGTACCCTGTGATTGGTGTTTTGTAGTAAAATATGGCTCAAATATTCTATTTATAATAGAAGATGGAATTCCACCTGCATTATCTTTTATTTTGATTTTTAATTTTGTTCCTATTTTATTAATATCTACAAAAATATATTTTTGAGGAATATCTTTTTTTACTAATTCATCCCTTGAATTGTTGATAATATTTAGGATAACTTGAATTAGCTCATTAAGTAAAATTTTTATATCTAAATCTTTAATATTTGTAATGATTTGAATATTTTTATTTGTATATTGATCTTTTATAAGGGCATGAGTTCTTATCCACAATTCTTCTGTTTTACAGCTTGTTTTTTCTTTATTTGGTTTGAAAAAGTCCCTAAAATCATCAATTGTTTTAGATAAATGTTTTGTGGCATTTGTGATAATATCGCTAGTTTCTTCTATTTCATTATCTTTTAGCAAACCAAGCTCTTTTTTAAGTTTTAGACTAGTTGATGCAGTTGATATTAAAGACAGAGGTTGTCTCCATTGGTGGGCAATATTTCCAATCATTTCACCCATTGCAGCCATCTTTGATTGTTGTGCTAGCATAGAATCTTTTTTTCGATTTTTATCTACTTCTCTATAGATTTTATTTCTATATCTAATAAATCTATTTTGTATTTGTTTTGATAAATACATTGATGCAATAAGTAAAACTATTGTTACAAAAAGAATAATTATGAAAATATTTAATAAATAATTATTGTGATATTCATCTAATTGTAAAGTTTTTTTGTTGATTTGCGTATCTAATCTATCTCTATAAAAGCCACTACCTATAATCCAGTTCCAATCATCAAAGCTTTTTATATAGGTAGTTTTTTCTATAATTTCTCTACTTCTATTATGATATATAGTATTGTATTTTATAAAACCATCTTGTTTTGCTGCAAATTCAACTATTTTTTCCGTAATATTTTTTTCATTTTCTTTTTTAGGAATAAATGTATTAATTAGGTTTTCATTTATATGTGCCAAGATTTTTTGTTGTTTATTTATAACAAAAATATACCCATCTTCACCATACTTTATATTTGAAATATAATCTAAAATCTTTTTTTGAAGTCTATTTTCAAAATCCTCTAAATACTCTCCCGTACTAATTGATACATTTAAAGGCTTAAAATACTTGTAAAATGCAAATTTTCTATAAATTCTATTTGTTGTATCTCTTGGATCATCAGCTGGAATATTCCAATAATAACTATCAAAAGTTTCAGTTTTATCTTCAATAGTTTTCATAATGGTTTGAACAAAATAGTAACCGTTGATATCTTTTAACTTAGAGTAGTTATTCCCCTCAACTGCTTTATCTAATGGATATAAAACATTATCACCTTTAATATTATGCATAAAATAATATCCTCGTCCTTCATTGAATCTTACTTCCCGAAGCGCGTCTTGTACCATCTTTAGTATTACTTTTTTAGATTTTGTTTTGTTTTCATTATAAATATTTGTAGCTATTTTATGAGCTTCATACACTCTTTGTTTTAGTTGTTTTTTTAAGTTTGTTTCACTTAATTGTTTTTGATAAAGTATATAGTTATGTATTCTATCTACTTCATTTTTTACTAAATTTTTTTGTGATTGAAAAAATTCTTTTTCAAGATTATTTATATCTTGATCAAGTTTATTTTTATTTTCAATAATAAACAAATAAGTAATTAGGATTGATAAAAGAAATATAAAAAGTATAGGCGCAAACCTGATAAATTTTAAAATATTATTTTCGCTGTGATTTAACATTAAAAATTATATTAGGTTATACTTTAAAAAAAAGTTATTTTTATATTAAATATATACTTTTTACTTATATTTTTTATAAATAGTGGATAATATATAATTTATACCAGTTTCATAATTTCTTGATTTTTGGATTTTATCTTATAGATAACTTTGTTATATTTGAATTCTATGTAGTTTGCATGTAACCAAAGTCTATGACTTCCTGTCTCTTTTTCTCTAATTTTTTCATCTAAAGTTTTGTTTAAATACTCTTCTGCAATATTATCATCAATTCCATATATTGGATCTCCAACAATTCTGTGTCCTATTGAATATAAATGCACCCTAATTTGATGTTGTCTTCCTGTTATTGGATTTACTTCAACTAAAGTTGTATTTTGTTCACTATTGTATTTTAAAGGTCTAGCTATTGTACAGGATTCCTTCCCTGTATCTCCGGCTTTCATCCTAACACCTATATTTTTTCCCTCTTTTTCAAGTCTTGTATCAATAGTAACTTCAGCTTCTAGTTTACCTTCAACAACAGCTAAATATGATTTTTTATATTTTTTCTCTTCAAACATATCTTTTAGGATTTTTTCGCTTTTTTTATTTTTTCCTACAATTACTAATCCAGAAGTTTCTGCATCAATTCTATGAATTAAATTTGCATTTTCCCCAAATTGTGACCTAATTTCATCAAGTAAAGAGTATGGAGTACTTTTTGAAATTGGGTGAACCATAAGTTTTGTGGGCTTATCAAAAATAGCAAAGTCTTGGAACTCTAGTATAGGTCTTAACCCCCTTGAAACACCCTCAAAAACAGCCATGTAAATGTATTCAGTGGGTATAATATCACTAGGTTTAAGTGTATTATAGTTTTCATCGAAAACTCGGCCTCTAGATGCGTATCTTTGGGCATTTCTATGGTTTATCTGTAAGTCTTGTAGCAAAAATAAACTTAATTTTTTATCTTTTATAGCTTTAATTTTCTTTAAAGTAAATGGCAATATTATATCCTGAAGTTTTTTATTAAAATAGGTTAAATTTTATCTTATTTTTTATCTTGTTTTGATAACATATCATACAAAAATTAACAAAAGAATTTCATAAAAGTTTTTTGTTAATTTTTTAAAACAAACATAAGGGAATATAGATGGTTGAAAGATATGCTAGAGAAGAGATGAGCTCAAAGTGGACTCAGCAAGCTAGATACGCTGCATGGCTTGAAGTAGAAAAAGCTGCTGTTAAAGCTTGGAATAAATTAGGGCTAATCCCTGATGATGATTGTGAAAAGATCGTAAAAAACGCTACTTTCTCTGTTGAGCGAATTGAAGAAATTGAAGCTGTTACAAAACATGATTTAATTGCATTTAACACAAGTGTTTCAGAATCTTTAGGAAAAGAATCTAGATGGTTCCACTATGGAATGACTTCTTCTGATGCTGTTGATACAGGTGTTGCTTTACAAATGAGAGACTCTTTAAAATTAGTTATTAAAGACGTTAAAATGCTTATGAAATCTATCAAAAAAAGAGCTAAAGAACACAAATATACTCTTATGGTAGGAAGATCTCATGGTATTCATGGTGAGCCTATTACTTTTGGTTTAACTCTTGCTGTATGGTATGATGAAATGAAAAGACACTTAGAGAACTTAAAGCAAACTCTTAAAGTTATCTCTGTTGGTCAAATCTCTGGTGCTATGGGGAACTTTGCACACGCTCCTTTAGAATTAGAAGAATACGCAATGAAAGAATTAGGTTTAAAACCTGAGCCTTGTTCAAACCAAGTTGTACATAGAGATAGATATGCAAGACTTGCAACTGCACTAGCTTCTATGGCTTCAACTGTTGAAAAATTCGCTGTTCAAGTAAGACACTTACAAAGAACAGAAGTATACGAATGTGAAGAGTATTTTGCAAAAGGTCAAAAAGGATCTTCAGCAATGCCTCACAAAAGAAATCCAATTTTAACTGAAAATATCACTGGTCTTGCAAGATCTATTAGAGCTCATGCAGTACCTGCATTAGAAAATGTTGCATTATGGCACGAAAGAGATATTTCTCACTCGTCAAGTGAAAGATTCTGGTTACCAGATGCATTTATTACAACTGATTTTATGCTTCACAGAATGAATAATGTAATTGCAAACTTAACTGTAATGCCTGAAAACATGATGAAAAACTTAAACCTAACAGGTGGATTAGTATTCTCTCAAAGAGTATTACTTGAATTACCGCTTCAAGGTGTTTCAAGAGAAGACGCATATAGAATCGTTCAAAGAAATGCGATGAAAGTTTGGGGTGAAATCCAACAAGGTAAAGCTACAACAAATAAAAAAGGTGAATCTTTATACTTAGGTCACTTATTAGCGGATAAAGAATTAAGAGAAAAATTAAGCGAAGAACAAATTAGAGAATGTTTTAACTTCGAATATTACACGAAAAATGTAAGCGGAATCTTCAAAAGAGTATTTAAATAAAATACTCTTTTTGAATAAAAAATTCATATAAATATTAACAAATATAAAGAAGGTAATTAAATGGCAATTATGATTCAAAAAAGAAATGGTCGTAAAGAGGTTTTAGATATTACTAAAATTCAAAAAATGACTATTGAGGCAACAGACGGCCTAAATGGTGTATCTCAGAGTGAATTAGAACTAGATGCTCAAATAAAATTTATTGATGGAATGGGAAGTGCTGATATTCAAGATGCACTAATTAAAACAGCAGTAGAAAAAATTGATATCGATGTTCCTAATTGGACTTTCGCTGCTGCTAGACTTTTTATATTCGATTTATACCATAGAGTTGGTAAAGCAACTCATGGTATTAAAGGTGAACCATATTGTCATTTAAAAGATTATTTAAAATACGGGAAAGAAGCTGGAAGACTTATTCCTAATCTTGGTGAAGGGTTTGATTTAGAAGATCTAAATGATTATATGGATCCTTCAAGAGATTATTTATTTAATTACTTAGGTGTAAAAACTTTATACGATAGATACCTTATCAAAAATAAAGAAGGTAATCCAATAGAATTACCACAGCAAATGTTTATGGCAATTGCAATGTTCTTGAGCCAAGATGAAGAAAATAAACAACAAAGAGCAAAAGAGTTCTATGATGTAGTTTCTAAGTTTGAAGTTATGCTTGCAACTCCTACATTATCAAATGCTAGAACAAATAGACACCAGTTATCTTCTTGTTATATTGGATCAACTCCTGATAATATTGAGGGTATTTTTGATTCTTATCACGAAATGGCACTATTATCTAAGTATGGTGGTGGTATTGGTTGGGATTGGAACCAAGTAAGAGCATTAGGTGGTGTTATTGATGACCATAAAAGTGCTGCTGGTGGTACAGTTCCATTCTTAAAAATCACAAATGACGTTGCATTAGCAGTTGATCAATTAGGTACAAGAAAAGGTGCAATTGCAGTATATGTTGAGCCTTGGCACATGGATATTACTGACTTTATTGACCTAAAGAAAAACTCTGGAGAAGAAAGACGTAGAGCACACGATTTATTCCCTTCTTTATGGATTACAGACCTTTTCATGGAAAGAGTATTATCTGATTCTCATTGGACTTTATTTGATCCTTATGAAGTAAAAGACTTATCTGAACTTCATGGTGATGCATTTAGAGAAAGATATGAAGCTTATGAAAGAGATGATTCTGTTACAAAAGATAGAATGAAAGCAAAAGATTTATGGAAAAAGATCTTAACTTCATACTTTGAATCTGGTTCTCCATTCCTTTGTTTCAAAGATAATGCAAATAGAGCAAATCCAAATGGTCACGTAGGTCATATTAGATCTTCAAACCTTTGTACAGAGATTTTCCAAAATACAAATCCAAATCATTACAAAATTAAACTAGAGTTTAATGATGGTTCATTTAAAACTTTTGAAGAAGATGAACTAGTTGTAGTTGATGGTGGGATTGAGAAAAAAGCTAATAAAGTTACAGCTCTTGATTCTATTGGTGGTAAAAAAGTATTTATTGTTGAGAAAGAAAAAATTGATGGAGATACAGCAGTTTGTAACTTAGCATCAGTAAACCTTTCTAAAATAAACACTAAAGAAGATATTGAAAGAGTAGTTCCAATTGCTGTTAGAATGCTTGATAATGTTATTGACTTAAACTTCTACCCATTAAGAAAAGTAAAAGCTACTAACTTAAAATCAAGATCTATTGGTCTTGGTGTTATGGGTGAAGCTCAAATGTTAGCTGAGCAAAAATTAATGTGGGGAACAAATGACCACTTTAAGAAGATTGATGAAGTAATGGAAGCAATTTCATTTAATACAATTAAATCATCATCTGAATTAGCTGTTGAAAAAGGTATTTACCCTACTTTTGAAGGTTCTAAATGGAGTGAGGGTATTATGCCTCATGACCATGCTCCTCAAGCTGCAAAAGCTTTAGTAAATAAAGACTTATTTGATGCTGGATATGATTGGGAAGCACTAAGAGAACAAGTTAAAAAAGATGGTATGAGAAATGGTTACTTAATGGCTGTAGCTCCTACTTCATCTATTTCTATTCTTGTTGGTACTACTCAAGCTATTGAGCCTGTATATAAAAGAAAATGGTTTGAAGAGAACTTATCAGGTCTTATTCCTGTAGTTGTTCCAAACTTAAGTCCAGAGACTTGGTCTTACTATAAACCATCATTTGAAGTAAATCAATTAGATTTAATCAAAGCAGCAGCAATTAGACAAAAATGGATAGATCAAGGTCAATCTACAAACGTATTTATGAGCTTAGATAAAGCAAGTGGTAGACACTTACATGAAATCTATACATTAGCATGGCAATTAGGTCTTAAATCGACTTACTACCTAAGATCTCAATCTCCTGAAGCTAACAATGATGTTGAAGATAGATCAATGGAGTGTGCAGGTTGTCAATAAGATAACCTTTCACTTCGAAAAAACAAAAACTAATAAAAAATTTGAATAAAATATAAGAGGAAATCCCATGGATAGAAAAGAAATATACAACCCCGATTCACAAGAAACATTAAACGATAGAAGAATCTTTGGTGGAGACAGTGATGGAATGATTAACTTCACAAGAATGAAGTATCAGTGGGCATTAAATTTATGGGATACGATGGAAGGTAATACTTGGTTTCCTAAAGAAGTAGATATGACACCTGATGCAAGAGATTATTTAAATCTTTCAGGCCCTGAGAAAAGAATGTATGACTTAGTACTATCTCAGTTAATCTTTATGGATTCACTTCAAACAAATAACCTTATGGACAATATCAACCCTTATATTACAGCTCCTGAAGTTAATGCATGTCTTTCTAGACAATCATACGAAGAGGCTAACCACTCTAAATCATACGCAGTTATGGTTGAGTCTATCTCTGATAATACAGATGAAATCTACGATATGTGGAAAACAGATGCACAGTTAAGAGAGAAAAACAACTATATTGCAGATGTATATAAAAACCTAGCTGGTGATATTACAGATGAGAAAATTGTACTTGCACTATTTGCTAACCAAATCTTAGAAGGTTTATACTTCTATGCTGGTTTTGCTGCAATGTATGCACTTGGAAAATCAGGAAAAATGTTAGGTTCTTCTCAAATGATTAAATTCATTCAAAGAGATGAAGTAACACACTTACTTTTATTCCAAAACATGATTAACTCTACAAGAAAAGAGCGACCAGAGCTTTTCACTGCTGAGTTAGAAGAAAAAGTTAGAGGTATGTTTAGAAAAGCTGTTGATATGGAAGCATCTTGGGGAGCATATATTACTCAAGGTCAAATCTTAGGATTTACAGATGCAATTATTAGACAATATATCGAATACCTAGCAGATAGAAGACTAGAAGCAATAGGTTATAAACCAGAATATAATGTAAAACACCCTATTCCATGGGTTGATGGTTATTCAAGCTTTAATGACCAGAGAACGAACTTCTTCGAAGGGAATGTAGTTAACTACTCAAAAGGAAGCATCGACTTTGACGATTTCTAAAAAAAGAGTTTTTCTAACAGCTCTTTTTGGAAATTTCTGCGTTATCGCAGAAATTTTCATACTCACCTACTCTAGTAGGCTCCTATAAAAATTTCCACTCTTGCCTTGAACTTTCTCAAAAATACCTATTATAAAAACTCTTTTTAATTTAAGTAAATATTGAATATAATTATTTTATGAGCATAGAAATACTTTTTATAACTTTAATATTAATTCATATAATTCTAAATATATTATTTACCTTCGCAATACTTAAACGGAATTTATATACTGCTTTTCAGAATTGTTTATATATTTCAGTAGTATGGCTTTTACCCATTATTGGCTTAATATGGATGTGGATAATATTAACTTCATATAAAGAAAAAGGCGAGGTTGATAATTCAAATGCATTAAGTGGTCCTGATTTTCTTGATTAAGAATATGACATAAAAAATTTATATAAAACTACACCCTAAAAAGTAATAACTCCCAAAATAATAATAGGTTTAGGATAAGAACTCAGCTTCTCTGTGTTACCTATATATCTCCCTAAAATCTTTTTAGTATTACATTAATTGAAAATAATAATAAATTTATTATTAAAAAGATGTATTTAGATAACTAAAGAATAAATTCTATATAATCTAATCAAAAATAAGCAGAAAACCTAATATAGGAGAAAAAATTGAGAAATATAATGATTATTGGTCTAATAGTTATAGCTATGGGCTATATGGTTTCTATTTTAGTAGGAAAATATAACACTATTATAGAAGAAGATAAAAACAAAAAAACACTTCAACAAAAAAAATAAAAACAAATCTAGGATAAACAATATTCCTAGCTTTAATAAAAGCAAGAAATGTCAATTTATAAAAATAATTTCAAAAACCCTTAAGAATACGACTGTATAATTATATTTCGTTAAAAAATAAAGTTATATGATTTAGGTTTGAGATGAAAAAAATTAAATTTCTTGATGAAATTTTAGCTACAGGTACATTTTTAGTACTTACACCACTTTTTATATATTTAGATACATTTGATGTTATTTATGAGTTTACTAGAACACATGAAGATTTTGAAATAGATGATATATTTATTCTATTATTTTTATTTTCTGCTATTACTTCTTTTTACGCATGGAAAAAAAATATTGATTTAAAAAGAAAAGAAAAAAAACTTATAAATAATTTCAAACATGATAAGCTAACGTCTTTAGAAAATAGAGAAGCTATGATGGAAGCTTCTGATAAAAACAAAAACTCTTTTGTTGTACTTATTAACATTATTGATTTTAAAACTATAAACAAAACTCTTGGTTTCATAGAATCAGACAAGATTTTGGTAAAAATCTCTCAAGAGTTATCTTCTATTTTAGAGTCATTGTTAGATACTAAATTATATAGATTATATGGAAATGAGTTTGGTTTTTTATGTCCAGATACAAAAGATATCCAAATAGTTTGTCAAGAGATAAAAGATGGCTTTGAAGATCTAAGTATAGAGCATATGAATAATGGTTTTACATTTAGTATTAATATGGCTTATTCAAATGCTTCTCCTCGGCTTTTAAATGCCACTATGGCAATGGAAAAAAGTAAATCAAGTCTTAACCCTGATATTATTGAAGGAAGCGTAGGAATTGATTATAAGAAAAATATTGAAACTTTAAATACTCTAAAGCTTGTAAAAGATGCTATTTTAACAGATAGGATTGTTCCTGTATTTCAAGGAATAGTAGATAATCAAACTGGAAAAATAGATAAGTACGAAACACTAGTTAGAATAATAAAAGACGATGGTTCCCTTCTTTCACCTTATTTCTTTATAGATTTATCAAAGAAGTTTAAAATCTATCCTTCTATAACGAAGATTGTAATTACAAAAGCCTTTGAGCATTTCAACGGTAAAGATAGCAACTTCTCAATAAACTTCTCTTATATTGATATTCATAATAAAGAAGTATTAGATTACTTCTATAATATTTTAGCGAACAACAAAGAAACAGCAAAACACTTAACTATTGAGATTTTAGAGACAGAAAATATTGCTAATTATACTGAGTTGATTGAATTTAAAAACAAGATTGAAACATATGGGTGTTCTTTAGCTATTGACGACTTTGGTGCTGGATATTCAAATCTTGTAGCTATTTTAAAACTAAAACCAGATTTCATTAAAATTGATGGAAGTCTAATTGAGAATCTTTTTGATGATAATAATATGAGTTTAGTAAAAACAATAGTTCAGTTTGCACAAGAAAACAATATAAAAACAATAGCTGAGTTTGTTTCTAGTGAAGAATTAGCAGTTTTAGTAAAAAAACTAGATATAGATTATTCTCAAGGTTATTACTATTGTCAACCTGAAATATTATCTTAATGAAAAATATTGTAAAAATAGATATTTAAAAATTAGGAATATTTTATGATAAAAGAACAAGTTAAAAATTTTTTATATGTACAATTAGTAGATTTTACAAACTTTAGATATGAAATGGAAGAAGATGGAGAGTATCTTTATGTGATATTCAAAGAGATTTTTGGAGAAGATGCAAATAAAGAGACAACTTTTAAAATTATAAAAGATACTTTATATATGCACTCTACTTCATATGGCTGGAAAGCAGTTGAAAAAGGAAGTGCAAATAAGTTCTTCTGGATTGAGTTAGTAGCCTAAGGCTACTAATTTAACTCTACAATTACCTCTTTCCCTCCATATCCATGAACTTTATCATGGGCTCTTACAATTACTTTTTTAATATTTTTAGGGATTTTCACATTTGAAATACTTCTTGTAAATGGTTGCTCATTTACATGGGGATGATGAAGAACTCTTGTTGCTAGAATTTTTCTATCCATAGTTAGAACTTCAAAGTTATTGGCATAGTGATCCCAACCTGAATCATTGTGTTTTATACTTACTTTAAAAGAACAAATATTTTGTGTATTACAAGAGGTTTTTACCTTTAGTACATCAGCTTTATTTGCATAAATATTTGTAGTAAGTAGCAAAGAAAGTGAAAGAAGAAGATTTTTCATAAATTTTCCTAGTATTGAGTTTGTATATAGTAACAAATAAACATAAAGTAATAATTTAGTATATAATATTTTATAAAAAAGGATATTCATGATAAGTGTAAATAG
>Ga0193952_1000049_pt1 | contig 49696 bp, 73 predicted proteins | sample BB_3_MG_FD_140368 | JGI IMG/M metagenome (GOLD analysis project Ga0193952, IMG submission 140368) | Microbial mat bacterial communities from the Broadkill River, Lewes, Delaware, United States - BB_3_MG | ecosystem: Environmental > Aquatic > Freshwater > River > Microbial mats | place: USA... | reverse complement strand
TACGTTTGGAAGATTTAAGTATTCGTGCCGGTATTATTTTACCTTTTTTTATAAATTCGCCGCGAGCTTTAATATCTGCAATATTTTTAAACTTGTTATATGTAACACACATACTCGTTCACCTTGTGTAATTAGCGTCACGGAATGTGACGCTTTTTGATAGTATCGTCTATAGTGACGGGGTTGTCAATAAGGGTTTAACTAGTTTTTCAGCTTCTTGTACGTAGTAATCGTAATTAACTGTCGAGCGGTCGAAATTCTTGACGTTCGAACAGTCCGTTACGCGCCAGCCAACACATACACCCATTTCACGTATACCGTGTTTGCTACGGTTTTTAGTGTGTATACGCTCGTCCCACGGTACACCCGCTGAGTCCACGTCTTGAACATTACTAGTACCGTATGGTGCCAATCGACCCGTATCTATCTCAGCAAGAACCGCCGCGTATGTTGCGTCTGACACCTTCGCGGCGCGTTTCCACGTACCTAACTCACCGGTAGGTGGTGCAATCTTAACGAGTGAACCGCCGCTATTCGATACGTAATAACGTACGATATTCGCTAAGTCTATCTCAGCGTTATCGTATTCGGGCCAACGCATAACAAAACGGTTCGAGCGTGGCGCTTTTGCACGACACATAAAGTCGTAATTATCCGCGTGAGATTCGATAAACGTGCGTATATCTTCACCTCTGACGAGTGCCGCTTCGGCTGCTTTTGGTATGACTAGACCTGACGGGTCTTTACCGTAAGGCACTTCACGCGTACCTGGGTTTTCGTCCATGCGTTCATGAGCGTAAGCACCGATACGCTTTAACCCACCCCCCTCGTACTCAGCGATATACGAGTTAACGTCACGAATGAACATGCGTGAATATTGCGCCTCTTCAAGTTCTAAACATGTTAACTGTTCCCACCATCTACATAACGCTCTGGTGTGTTCGATATATTCGCGCGGGCAATAGTAGGTAATGCCGTCCGTGTTCGCTTGGATCATCTCAAGACCCGGTATTTTTATCATTTGCTCAACGAGCATACATAATAATAACTGACCGTTAAGCGTAATCGACATTGTGAATTTAGGGTCAAGGAACACACTATACGCGTTGTTACTATTCCCATAGTTAGCGTTAAGTGCTTCTTTATACGCTGCGTTTTCTGGTGTACCTTTACCGTACGTTTTACGAGTTTTATAAACCCCCTCGTAAGCGTCACAAAACGCCACGCCTAAATGCTCGGCGTGTAAACGGTTTTTAATCGCTAGGTTCGGATAAAAGCTAGCGACATCAATATCTAAAATTTGATGCGTGTCGTTCGATTCGAATATGCGAGACTCGACACTCGCGTGAATACCGCCCGTACCAAAATAATACTTCAAACCGTCGACTTCAGCGTTAAGCCCTTTAAACACACCTTTCGTTTCGGTGATTGTTTTACTCGCTAGTAACGCGCGTACGGATTCAAATTCTGGACGCTCGAAACGCACGTAAGGGAATATACATTCACCGAGATTAATAGACGGGCGTATCGTTTGGCGTTTGACTCGCTTGTTACCCACACGGTCGAAAAACTCAATACCCGCTTTTTCACATTCGTGTATAAGAATGTCACCACCCATTTTAGTGTTGGAGTGGTTAATAAAATTCTTACCGAATGTGGTTGATAACTCTTCACGCAGTTTAATTTGAGTCAATGACCGTACGTAAAAGAATATCGTAGCGATTACGTCGTGCTCGTTGTACCTGTGAAGTTCGTCGATTTGTTCGTCCGTTAAGACCGTACCAACGTCAAACGGCAAGTCCTCGACATCATCCATACGCATCGCAATTTCAAGCGCTTTAAGGCTCGTCGGCTCTGTACCGGTGACAGGGTTCTCTTTGTTGTAATGCCACACCATTATCAAATCTAACTGCTCGAATAATCTGTCACGATCCCAAACTTGTAGAGCAAACTTTTCGTCTTTTGAACCTTTGATAAGTTTCATCGCTAAATCGTAAATAGCGCGGGGGTCGCTCATCTGTTGCATAACGATACGATGTAACACAGGGTAATCGAACCCTACACTATTGTAACCAACGCCGCGAGCGTTAGCGGCTTTGAGCTGCCACACAAAATCGGTCAACTGTGGTAAGTCGTTACGTCGGTGCGAAATTTCAAATTGCCAGCGCGTATCGGTTGCAATGTGGATAAAGCGAGCTGTAAACGCGTTAGGATACGTTTCCTCATCGTAAGCATAGTCACGCGGATTAATCTGTGCGTGGCTTGACGCCCATTCAGGCTCGCCACAATGCGGACAGTTATCCATATCGCCAGGGTACGTTTTCCCGCAGTCACACAACGAAAGGTATTTAGTCATATACATAGCCCTCTGGTATTTCGTCAATGAACTTATATTTCATCACACCCCGTACAGCTTCAAGTTCACACGTGATTTCGTCGATTAGCTTAATGTCTGACGACCAATCACCGTGCGTACAGCTAAATTCGTTAGTGTCAGGGTAATAATACCCGTAAGTGTGCTCATCCAATAACATTGCTTTACGTTTAGTCATAGTTATCACCTATTAAAAACCCGCAACACCGAATCGCTGCGGGTCGTTGTTATTCGTCTTTTACAAAGACCCCGTCGACCGTTGAACCTGTGCGGTCACGTATCACGTTGTAAGCGATACGGTAACACTCACCGATATCCACACATAGTAGGGTTGCTATGCCGTTAAGTACTAGTATTAACTCGGTTAGTGGTTTTTCGATTGGTTGTTGTTTAGCGACTGCGCGAGCTAATCGCCCTTGTACTGAACCGTAGTTGCAAGCAAATCGTAAAGTGTTGTCACTTTTAACAGCCTCTTCGAACGAGTCGAATATAATGCATTCATGACTAGTGGTGTTACGCTTAATGTACTCTTGCGGATCTAAACCAGCGTTAAGACACTCGATTGTCGCAACGACTAAACGATCACCTATCGCGTCGATTAGCTCGTCCTTGTCACGATTGAGAATAGCGTCGAATATCTCCCCACCTTCCTCAACACCTTTAATAAACTGTGAACGTAACGCATCGTTTGACTCTTCGACCAAACCTTTATCGCGCGCCCATTCTTCAACTAACTTTATATTGTATCGCATTAGAAACAACCTCCCGAGTCACCACTACCGAAAGATGATGAGCTTGAACAACTGTCATAACTGCTAGACGATGAGCTTGACGAATGTGTAAACCCGCCGTCGTAACCAGCTGAGTTTTGTGAATGGTTGTTAGATGAACCTAAACTAACCATGTGTTCATCGATAGGATCGAAACGTGGTGTATTAGTATTAGGATTTTCTAAATCCAATAATGTGGTATTTAAAAGTTCGCTTTCATTGGTGAACTCAGTGTCAGAACTTATATTTGACCATAATAGCCACTGGTTTAAACTTGGGTTGTAATATTCGTATTCGTTATTAATCATACGACGCTTGGTGAAATCAACCTTTTTATGTTTGCGTTTTTTCTTAAATATCCCGAACATGTCGGACTCCTTAAATATAGCCCCGCAAGAAGCGGGGCGTTAAAATTAAACTTGTGTTAAACCCGCTAAGTGCGCTTCAGTCCAACCAGGCATTACTAGCAACTGTGATTTTGTGTACACATTGCCATTGTACGAGTAGCTCGGCTCGGCTGGTGGGGTCGATACAGGTGCGTCAAGTACTGGTGGTGGTGTAGCGTTACCGGGCGTTTGAGGCTGTACCAAGTCGTGTGCCGGTGTTACAGGCGCTTGCTGTGCTGGCGGTGTCGTAGCGGCTGGTGTAGCGGCTGGCGTAGCACTCGGCGTTGTTTGAGCTGGTGGTGTCGTAGCGGCTGGTGCTTGTTGACCCGCTGCGACTTGACCACCTTGAACGCCTGCGAATGCGTTAGCCGCGTTGAATCCACCTTCACTTACAATCTCTTCACCGCTAGCAGCGAACATTAAACCTTCAAGGTTTTGATACATGCCGGCGTTAGTCTTAACGGTTGCTGCGCCGTTGAACTTAGTCGATGCGGCCACGTAGTAGTAATCGCCTTTCTTAACGCTCGCAGGGTTAACGATAGGTTGATAGTTACCGTCAACTAACGACACGCAGCCCATCACTTTATAACGTGTGAATTTAATCAACATGTGACCCGCAGGGTACGAAGGTTTACCAAGGTTTTGAGGGTTTTCAGGTGCGTCACAATCTTCAATCTTCCAATTGAAACCCGCTTGACCACATAAAGCTGCTGTACACGCTGGGTCGCTCGCTGCGGTTTGATACATGTGATTCCAAATTGGATCCCATTCGGCTTTTGGCACTGCGAAACCCATAAACCAATGGTGCTTATTCTCGTTCGCTTCAGGGTTTCCTTGGTGGTCTTTAGTGTTAAGCAGTGTTAATGAACCCATTACGTGACGCGCTTTAAATACTGGATATGACATATTATTTTACTCCGAGTCTGACTGTGCGCCACGACATGTGACGCATTGATATTAAGTGATATTATTAGCCGTGTTTACGAATGTTGTTACGTTTTGTAGCTGCACGTTTCAATCGTGCAGCACCTGACGCTTTTGGTTTAGCGCTACGAAGCTGACCCTTGCGTGGTTTACCGTTACGAATTGTTTCGCCGTGTGCGTTCATTTGTGGAATTGTTGAAGCGTTCAAACCACCGAAACCACCTGCTAACGCGCCTAAAATATGTAAAGCTATTGACTTATTCATGACTATTTATCCTGTTTAATATTTCTAAAAATGTTGCGCAACTTTGCGCCGCTCATCTCAACAAGCTTTAAGCCAGTTGATGGTGTTTCACTATAAAGATTAATGACGGTCTCGTCAATACCTAATTTAATTAATTTTGTCGGTGTGTCTAAATCCACGGGTTTACGGGGGTCAACACCCATTAATTCACCCATCATTATGATTTCATCGACTGGCGTGTCTTTCTTCCAGCGCTTACGGCCTTTACCCTGTTCAATACTGTAACCTGGTAATTGCTCGCCGTTACGCAACTGTGCAATAGCTTGCTCTTCATACGAGCTCAACAACGCTTTAACCTGTTTAGACGCACGTTGCAATATGCGAAGTTGTATCGACAGCTCATGACCCGACAACGATGAACCTGTGACTTCACCAACTTGATCGACTAGCCCCATCGTGTTGTCACGAAACGCGTCACAAGCGTAACGAGCGGGACAATGAAAACACGACTCGGACGTTACGCACTTAGCATCGTCACTGTACGATTCGTTAGCCGCTTCGATTAGCGTGTTAAAATATCCACGTAGGTCAGACGCTGTAACGTCCCAACGAGCGATACACCCGTCACGATGGAATACACGCGGTTGTGCTACACGTAACGATACTTTGATGTGTTGCTCTGCGTGTCCGTCGATACCTAGGTGACGTAGAATACCCATCACGTACGTTATCAGCTGCCAGTTTTCAAAAGCTTCGACACGCTTATGACCGTACTTAGCATCCCATACGACTAACTCACCTGTGGATTTAGAGAAACACCACGCGTCACAGTAACCGTACATACCTTCGATAATGTCGCCTAGCTCGATACGTTGTTCAACTCGTAACGCTTGTAACGAACCGTTAGAGTTACAAAACTTTAAGACGTCGTTAGCGTATTCGAGCGCAGCGTCGTATATCTCGTCGGTGATGAGTACATTGTCACGACTTAACGTGTCGATTAGCTGGTGGCGTCCTACTAACTCACCTTCGACACCATCTTTAAACGATTCTAAGATACGTTGAGCTACTTCGTGAAACGCACGACCCTCTAACATTGATTCGCTGCTTTTATCCGTTTCGATTCGTGGGAATTGTTGGGACAGCTTGACGCTACCCGTACAATGTACCCATGTTGCCGCGTTGTGCGGCGCTAAGGGTGATTTGTTCATTACTCGACTCCCAAACGTTTTTCAAGACTCATCGCGTATTCTTCAAGTTCGATGATACGGTTAATATCTGATAGTGAGCGCGAGTAAATATTACCTGTAACCACACCAGACCATTCACCATTGACACATTGTAAGAACACACCATTTTCAAATTTAGCATATGCGTTTCCACATATGCTCACGTATTCAGAACCATCTGGCGCACCGTCACGTATCGCTTTTAACTCTTCTAATGACTCAATCATGATAACTTCGCCTCAAGTGCTTCTACGAATTTAGGGATTAGGTCGGCACGTGTGGCAATCAGTGGAATTGCTGTAAGTGCTGGATCAACTTCTAACAGTGTCGCTTTAATCATGTCGTTATCAGCCCCACGTTTCTTCGCGTTGCCCGTAATGTAAAGCATTAATTCTTGAAATGTTTTGACTAGTTTAGCGTCAGCCTTAGCTTTGATTAACCAAGCGTCCTTGTCGCTAGCCGCTTCGATTACAGGTGGCGTTAAACTCGTCGGAGGCGTTACGGGCGCTACTGGTGTTTCATTAGCTTCAGACATTCCACTCGGTGTGTCAGTGTCGATTACCGGCGGTGTTAAGTCCGCTACGGCTTGTTCGTCAAGTGTTGGTTCGCCTGTCAGAGCTTCGACGATGTCGTCGGTGGTCACACCTTCGTTAAGTTGTACGGTTTCGGTAACTGTTATTTCGCTCGGAATATCTTGCACAGCTTTAAGTTCTGCTTTAACTGATTCGATGTAAGCTGTCCACTCTTCTTCGGTCTTATCGGCTGGACGTTTGCGTAAACGCCACGTGTTATCAGCCAAGCGTGTAGCACCTTTACTGTGTATACGCTTATCGTGTGGGATACCGTCCGCGTCGAGCGTGTCATCTTGCTCGGTTGTCGCGACAGCTTCTTCAAACGCTTCGTCGTGTTTAGTGTTTTCGTGATGGATAGACGCTTCGCAGTCCGGTAAAGTACTAACAGTTTTATCAAACGATTCGTTGTGGTGGGTATGCACTTCAATCTCTTCGTCTAATTGTGCGGTTTCAGCGTGTTCTAGCTCGGCGTTAATTTGTTCGGTGTTAGAACCGTAATGTTCTGACCATGCCTTACCATACTTTTCAGCGTCAGACTGATCCACACTTGTCGTAACACTTGGGGCGCGTTCATCAGCGATACGTTGTAAGGCGTCGGCCATTGCTGAAAGTGCGATATGGTCGTTTGCTGGTACTTCTATTTTAATTCGTGTCATTTTCTTGGTCCTGTTTAAGTTTAGTTTCAATTCGTTTAATTTGTTCTGGTTTAAGTCCTAAGCGACCTAAAGGTATACCGTTACCGATAGACACTCTTAACATCATGTCGTCTAAAATTTGCTGAACCTCCTTCTCATCCTTACGCGATATTGTCATTTGTAAATTCCTCGTAGTTGGTTATTGACAACACGGTCACTATAAACGTATAGTTACCACTCAGTCAACAACAAATGAGAAATAATTTATGAAAGAATTAATCGAAGCGTATTTTGGTGACAGTGTGTCAGTATCATCTTACCATACGGAAATCGACAACGATGAAGTACTATATGTCGCTAGGATATATAACGGTCAGGGATGCGCTGATAGTATTTATTACGTTACCGTTACCGAACTACTTGAATTTATGTGGGGTCGTATCGCCAATGATAATAACTAAACACGCGGGGATTCGCTGGCGGCAACGATTCGAGAAACGGATTAAAGGTGGTATCATCGCCGAGTTTCGTAAAGCTACTAAATGGAAACCTAACAAGGTTCGCACACTTGGCGTGCGTATCAGACGCGACAGACGTTACTATGTTACGGAGCTTTGTATCTTCGTCGTAACGTCACATAATCGCACACTTATAACAATCTTACCGAGGAATTGGGAATAATCATGAGAGAACTAACAAACAAAGAGTTGAACACAATAAAACCTTTTTGGGCTACGCATTACAGGTATAACTCATCTGAGGTTTTATTTGAGAGTGCCACACGGTGGATGGCCGTGGGTGTAAACTTTCCATTTATAAAAAGAGGTCCATTCAAACATAAGTCTAAATTAACGAAATGTAATTTAATACCCTCGTACTCAGTTGAGCCTTTCGACATAACTAAACACGAGTTGTTTAAGTCAGGTATTTTAACGAAGCATAAAAACGGAAAGGATTTATACGTTAATCATTTAATGTGGCAATTAGATAAAGATAGAGCCATTGCAATAGCCAAAGCGCTCGGCGTAACAGGTGACGACCTATGACAACACCTATTCAATCGCGTGTCGGGCTTGCTGTTACCCAGTCACTTATCAAGCTGCGACCGTATCAACAGGACATGTACGAACAAATACACACGTTGTGGGGTTCAGGCGTGCGTAACGTGCTTGCTGTTGGCCCTACTGGTATGGGTAAGACGGTATTACTGTCCGCTGTGATAATGAACCACCACGGGGCGAGCTGTACCATTGCGCATCGTCAGGAGCTTGTGGGGCAAATATCACTCGCGCTAGCACGTAACGGTGTAGAGCATCGTATCATTGGACCCGACTCGGTTATCCGTCAAGTCGTACAATCTCACATGTCTAAGATTGGCAAGTCGTTTTACAACCCTAACGCTATCGCATCGGTGGCCGGTGTCGATACGATTATGAGTTGGAACGGGTCGGGTGTTGACGGTGATTTATTCACTGAGGCACGCGCCGATAAGTCTAAATGGTTGTACGGTCCACGCGAAAACGGGCGATGGGGTCAGCCTCATCAAGTCGATAAAGCACCTCACGGCTCGTTACTTGGTAAAAAACCACCTAAAGACCTGTCAGACCGTTTAAGACGTTACGCACCTACAGTTACGTTGTGGATAACTGACGAAGCTCACCACCTCGCGGCGGTTGGTGGTAAACGTAACAAATGGATGAAAGCGGTCGACTTGTTCGGTCGTGCCAAAGGTTTGGGTGTGACCGCCACACCGTGTCGTGCCGATGGTGCTGGGTTGGGTCGTCATCACGACGGTGTGTTCGACCAAATGGTTATTGGTCCAACTATGCGCGACTTGATCAACCAGAAGTTTTTAACAGAGTATCGCATCTTTGCGCCACCGTCAGACCTGTCGGGTCGTATGGGTGCTGTTAAGGTTAGTAAATCCACAGGTGAGTATAATACTAACGACTTGCGCGACGCTGTTGAGGGGTCGGGTCTAATCGTAGCGGACGACAAAACAAAGCGTGTGGTTGGTGACGTGGTTGAAACGTATCTAAGTAAATTTAAAGGTATGTTGTCCGTTGTATTCGTCCCGAGTGTAAAAGCGGCTGAAGAGTTAGAGCGACAATTTATTAAATCTGGTGTAGCTGCCAAATCGTTAAACGGCTCAACACCCGACGAGATACGTAACAAATCAATCGACCGCTTTGCTCGTCGTGAACTTCAAGTGTTAATAAACGTGGCACTTTTCGACGAAGGCTTCGATCTTCCAGCGATTGAAGTGGTACAGGACGCTTACCCTACACAATCATACGGTTTGTTTTGTCAACGCTTCGGGCGTATGTTGCGACTAATGGACGGTAAAGAGTTTGGTATCTATTCAGACCACGCGGGTAACGTGATGCGCCACGGACTACCAGACGCTAAGCGCGAATGGACACTTGATAGACGTGAAAAACGTGGAGCTGGTGGCGACGACGCTACACCGTTACGCACGTGCATGAACGAAGAGTGTTACAGTGTGTACGAGCGTTACTTAACGGTTTGTCCGTTCTGCGATACACCCGTACCGAAACCCGCACCCGCAGACCGTAAAGAGCCTGAGCTCGTTGACGGTGACTTGACGGAGCTTGACGCCGATACGCTTGCACAGATGCGTGGCGAGGTTGCGCGTGTGGATATGCCGTTACAAGACGCAATTGCACAGTATCGTATGGAGCTCGCCGCGAAACATACCAAACCGTTACACATTGCTGCTCACTCGCGTCGATTCGCTGCGAAGCTTGAAGCACAACAACAAGCACTCGAAGCATTGCGTGAAATCTTAGCGGTTTGGGCGGGTCATCATCGCGCGGCGGGTCGTTCAGATAGTGAGATATTTAGACGTTTTTATCTGCGTTACGGTGTGGACTGGTTAAGCGCCCAGGCGCTCGGGTCGAGTGAGTCGCTAGCGTTAAGTGAACGTGTCGCACTTGACATTGGTAACTTAAGTGCGTAAATAAATACTTGACGCTAACGTCACTAGTGTATAATATGCACTTACTGAAACGCAATAACTCGAAATTAATTGGAGATTAAATATGAAAGAAACGCTAATAATAAACACAAGTGGCGGAAAGTCATCCATGGCGCAAGCAATTATAATAAAGAAACTATATGGACATAAGTACAATTTGATTTTTCTGTTCGCAAACACCGGAATGGAAAATAAAGAAACTTTAATATTCCTTAAAAAATGCGCAGATCACTACGGACTTAATATTATCTGGCTTGAGGCTGTAGTGCATGAGCATGGGGTTGGGAATACTTATAGAATTACAGATTTTGAAAATGCTTATCGTATTCACCAATACAAAGATCCTTTACATCCGTTTCACGCGCACGTTAGAAAGAATGGCATACCTAACGCTACGTACCCACAGTGCAGCGACAGGCTAAAAGAACAGGTGATCGAGTCTTACAAAAAAGCCAACGGTTTAAAGGGTGTTAAGCAGGCGTTAGGGATGCGTATAGATGAAAGCAATAGGGCTATGAGTAAACCCGTAAAAACAGCATTGTCAAAAATGGGGTTTTATGTCGGCGACCATGGTAAATCATTTAGGAGTGAAATATACAGCGGCCTTGGAACTGCCAATTTATTTTTAGGGGTTAAAAGCAGGAGAGTTGCTAGTGAAACGTCAGGTATTTATGATTACAATCTTTTGTGGATTAAGGATAGCGTGACCACAACCAATAAATTCATAAGTCAGATTTCCGAAACTAAGAAACAGGCCGATAAATATATAAATCAGAATATAACAAAGTCAGACTGCTTAGCCGCTATGTCTTACGTTAAAAAAATAGAAAAATACAATCTTGTCTTCCCAATGATTGACTGGTTCCCAATGACAAAAGAGGATGTAAATGACTTTTGGGAAGAGCAACCGTTCAATTTAGAGCTTGAAGCTCATATGGGTAATTGCGCAACGTGCTGGAAAAAATCAGACAAAAAACTTCATCTAATAGCGCTAGAAAATCCAGAAAAGTACGAGGCTTTTAAATGGTTTGAAGAAACATACAAGCACGTTAAGCCAAACACTAAAAATGGACAGGATCGAGTGTTTTTCAGGAAGCACAGAAACAGCGAAATGATTATTGGTGAGGCTCAATTAATGGATGCTCACATGCTGCGCAAGTTAATTGGGGCCAACATTAATGAAGAGTCAGGTTGTGCAGAAAGCTGCAACGGGTATCAGTTATGATACACATCCAAGATTGGGCGAAGCGTCACGGCGTAACGCCCGAAGCGCTCGCAGAGTTGCAACAGTTATTCACGCAGCCGACGGACTTACCGCACTCTATGACCGGTGCGAGTGAAGCGGCTGTGTTGAACGCTGTACGCCTTGAGGCTAGTCACGTCGGGTCGCGAGTGTGGCGTAACAACGTAGGCGCCTGTGAAGATAAGCGAGGGCGTTTAATACGTTACGGGTTGGCGAATGACTCAGCGGCTATGAATAAAGCGCTCAAGTCGTCCGACCTGATTGGTATACGCCCCGTACTTATCACGCCTGACATGGTGGGTAGTACGATTGGGCAATTTGTCGCACGTGAAGTTAAACGCGCTGATTGGAAATATACGGGTACTGAGCGCGAAAATGCACAGTTGCGGTTTTTAGAACTTATCGTGTCGCTTGGTGGTGATGCGTGTTTTTGTAATGATGTGGGGTCACTATGAAGGGTTATCACGGAAGTAAAACACCTGTAGAGATTAAAGATTTGTGGTCTACTCCACAATTTGTTTTTGATTACTACAACGGAATTTATAATTATGGTGTAGATTTATGCGCTGACCATACAAATCATAAGTGTGATTTTTACATCACTGAAGAAATGAACGCGCTCGACATGTCAACAACTTTAAGCGCTTTATCGATGTGCGAAGCCGATACCATGAATATATGGTGTAACCCACCTTATAGTGATATACCGCCTTGGGTTGATTTATGTATCGAGTTATCGAAGCGACTTGACGTTAACGTTAGTATGTTGATACCCGCCGACACGTCAGTTAAATGGTTTAAAAAAGCGTGGGAACACGCACACCATGTGGATTTAATAAACGGTAGGATATCGTTCGTTAACGCTTCAACTGGTTCACCTGTTAACGGTAATTTTAAAGGTTCAGTGGTGTTTACGTTTGGTAAAGGTGATCGAAAGGTAAGATTAATCGACCGTGACTGGATGAAATAGTTGACAAGTCCGTCACGCGCGCTTATATTGACCATCTAGTCATTAATTTAAAGAGAGAAATAACATGTCAGACCGTAGAACAAGAATGAAACCAGAAGCACGTCGCGAGCACATCTTAGGTGTTGCGATGGATATAGCTATTAAACAGGGTTACGACGCTTTAACGCGTGAACGTATCGCCGAGCAAGGTGGTATCTCCACGGGTTTGGTGAGTAAAGTGTTTAACACTATGAATCAGTTACACCGTGCAGTTATGCGCGCAGCGATACACCGCGCCGAGTTACCTATCATCGCTCATGGTATCGCGTCGGGTTGTCGTATCGCTCACGGTGCTGATGATGCGTTAAAACGTCAAGCAATGGATTGGTTGATCAGCAATGGTATCAGCGAAGAAGACGGGGAGTAGTATATGCAACAACTCCCACAATCTTTTAATGCGTTACGGGCCTACGCACAATTCGTATTGTGGAAAGCCGTGGCGAGCAAGTCACGACCTGGTAAATTCGACAAATTCCCTTGTGACATTACCGGTAACGTGACGGACGCACACAACCCTAACGTATGGTTAGACCCTGACACCGCTATTAGTAGCGCTCAGTTGCTTGGTGATAATTACGGTGTTGGTTTTGTATTCACATCGAACGACCCTTTTTACTGTGTAGATATTGACGGCGCTTACGATGGTCAGTGGTCGCCACTCGCTACGCAGCTATGCGCAGAGTTAAGCGGTGCTGCTGTTGAGATTTCACATAGTGGTACAGGTTTGCATATTATCGGGTCGTACGCTGGCACTGAGCCTGAGCATAAGTGTAAGAATATCGCGCTAGGTATCGAGCTTTACACCTCGGAGCGTTTCATCGCGTTGACGGGTAACGGTGTAAATGGTGACGCTTCGCACGTTACGGACGGACTCGACTCGGTTGTTGATCAGTATTTCGCGGGTAAAGACCCCGAGCGAGTAGCTGGCGAATGGTCGACGACACACGTTGAAGACTCGAACCCGCCTAAAGACGATGCGGACTTGATCGAGAAAGCGCTCGCGTCGAAACCTAAAGAAGTAGCTGTTATGTTCGGTGCTGAACCGACTAAAGTATCGTTCAAAGACTTGTGGGCTGGTAACGCTCCCGTGTTGTCACGTGGCTACCCGCACGACACGCTGGAAGGTGAGTACGACCGTTCGAGCGCTGATGCTGCGCTTGCTCAACACTTGGCGTTCTGGACAGGTGGTAATTGTGAGCGTATCGAGTCGTTAATGCGTAAGTCTGCGCTTGTGCGTGACAAATGGGATTACCATAAGTCGTACATGCAACGCACTATCACGAACGCTGTAGGTCGTCAAGGTAGTTTTTATGCTGTCGGTTTATCGACGACTGAAATCACAGAAGTTACGACCGTACTTGAGCCTGTCATGCGTGAAGGTTATCAGTTACTAGCGGCCGATAAGCAAGTCGAGTTGTTTAAAGGGTGTGTATATATTGCCGAGGTGAACCGTATTTTTTGTTCTAACGGTGCGTTACTTAAACCTGAGCAGTTTAACGCGATGTACGGTGGTTACAATTTCGCAGCGGGTGAAGACGGCGAGAAGACGACCAAAAAAGCGTGGGAGGCGTTCACAGAGTCTCAGATAATGCACTTCCCTAAAGCTGACTCGATGACATTCCGCCCTGACGTAGCACCTGGCGCTATCGTTGAGATTGACGGGTGGCGTTACGTTAATACGTACGTGCCTATCGATATTCACACTGTGTCGGGTGACATTAAGCCGTTTATGACTCACTTGTCGAAAGTGTTACCAGATGAGCGTGACCAAACGATACTGTTATCGTACATGGCTGCGTGTGTTCAGTATAAAGGGTATAAAATCCAATGGGCACCACTACTACAAGGCGTGGTAGGTAATGGTAAAACACTTTTCACTCGTTGCGTTGCGTATGCCATCGGTGAGCGTTATACACACATGCCACCAGCGCTAGAAATCTCTGAGAAGTTTAACGCATGGTTATTTAATACGTTATTCATCGGCGTTGAAGATATTTACGTCCCGAGTAATAAGCTTGAAATGATTGAAACGCTTAAACCTATGATCACAAATAAGCGCTTAGCTAAACGTGCGATGAATACCGACCAAGCGATGCACAATATTTGCTGTAACTTTATGTTTAACTCGAATCATAAAGACGGTATCAAAGACGCTACGAAAGACCGCCGCTACTGTGTATTTTATTCAGCACAACAAGAAAAAATAGACCTTATACGCGACGGTATGACGGGCGATTACTTCTCGAATCTTTACGATTGGTTAGATAATCATAACGGTTACGCTAAGGTTGCACACTTTCTTAACGAGTACGCGATACCTAACGAGTTTAACCCGACGATGAGCTGTCAAACAGCGCCGGACACGTCAAGCACCGCAGAGGCCGCTTCGATTGGTATGGGTCGTATCGAACAGGAAGTGCTCGAAGCGATTGGTGAAGACCGTCCGGGTTTTGCTGGTGGATGGATCAGCAGCTTTGCGTTCAGTAAGTTACTTAAAGACATTCGTAAAGACAACATGTTACCGCCGGGCAAACATCGCGAACTGTTACGCTCGCTTGGTTACGACTATCACCCAGCACTTAAAGACGGTGGACGTGCTAATAACGTTATACCATGTGAAGGTGGTAAACCTCGCTTATATATCCGTGCGGGTCATATTCACAGTAACTTAACGAGTGGTGCGGAGGTTGCGCGATGTTACGCAGCGGCGCAAGGTGATTTATTAGCTCAAACAGTTGACACCTCCGTCACTAACAGCTAAAGTATAAAAAAGCGTCACACGTCGTGGCGCTAAAACAACGAGGTGAAAGAGTATGAGAGTATTATTACTGAATGATGGTGGGTTTGGGGATGCCGAGAACGTTGAGTTTCCTGTAGAGGTTGAGGCGTTGCGCTTGACAGATGGCAGTCATTTCAAAATAAGTAAGGATGAATTACATCGCGTAGGGTTCGTAGGTTTCAATAGTCAAAGTGAGTGGTTCTTCGCTGAAGGTAGTGAAGCTGTGCTAGCACCCGAAGAACCCGCATCAGTCGAGCAACCAAACGGAACACCGTGTATACGTGACATGTGTTGTAATCAATTCGGGGAGCGTGACGAGATGCAACGTATTATTAACTCGTTACAAGCTGACGTTATAGCACGTGGGGCGCGTATCGCTGACTTAGAGTGTGAGGTTGAACGGTTACAGCGGAGGCTCGACCATAATGCACAGGTGTAAAGCGTATCGCTGTAACGATGAGATGCACTGCGGGTGGTGTGGACTTCAATGGGGTGTGTCGGACGACGAGCGCCCCGAGTGTAAGAAACCGACCGATGTGTTACGCGCTAGACATAACTTAAAAAAACAGGAGAAACCGAAATGCAAACTGTTCAAGTGAAATTACTAAACGATGGTGATTACGGTAACGCAGAGGACGTTAAGTTCCCTGTGGTTGTCAAAGGTCGTATTAGACCAAGTGGTACTATGTGTGATGTGCACCATGACGAGCTACATCGCGTCGGGTTTATCAATATGGAAGACGATACACCATGGCCGTTTATAATAGGTAAAGAGTGTGAGGTGGTGTCATGAGCTACGTAGGTGAAATGATTAAACACGCTGAGTGTGGGCGTACTTACACAACGTGTGCGACACCTGACGAGCTGTACGATGCGTGGAACGCTTCGGGTCGTGGATTGACTCATGATATAGTGGTCTTACCGTCTCTTCACGCTGGTGACGCGCTTGAGTTCACAATCAAACCTGTGGAGATTGACGAGTGCGATCAATATACTGGTGACATGTTACAAGTCGCCGCGGCATTCGCTGGTATAATGTGTATCGGCTTTATTCTTATCGGTTGGGGGTTGTCATGATCGACATCGTAAGGTTAATGCGTGAGTGTAAGGTTGCTGTGAGTTCTCGCGTATCGATAGAGTTTAACTGTAACGATGACGACATGCTGAGAATAACGTTTAAGTGGCATGTCGGCACCCAATACCACGATTTGAGTCGTATCTATACGCACCAAATGATGGAAGATGTTATATGTGGGGTTACACAAATTATAATCGACGATTTTATTCGTCACACTGCTGGAGATGCGAAATGAAATACGAAACGTTTAAACGTCAGGTGAGTGATGTACTTACCGAAATGGGTCAGGTGCGCCGCGGTATGTTTAACCCTAACGCTGTTGAGCTTATCTGCATGATATGTGCACATGAGTCACTTGGCGGTGTGTTACGTGTGCAGATGGGTGGTGGGCCTGCTCGTGGTGTGTTACAAATCGAACCCGATACGCACGACAGTATATGGGATAACAGCGATACAATTGCACAGACGTCGAAAGCGATGGGCATTACTCGCGATTGGTCACGTGTTGAGGATGGTGATCGCTATTCGATATTCTTAGCGCGTCACCTTATCGCGATGGATCCTCATCCGATACCCGACGACGTGTTAGGTATGGGTGCGTACGCTAAGCGCGTTTGGAATACTAGCGCGGGTAAGGCCACAAGTGCTCGCTATATATCCGATTGGATAGCGTGGCGAGCGGGGGAATTGTGATACCCGACCACCATGCTATACTGTAACCCGCCATTGTGCGGGTTTTTTTGTTTAAGCGTCGCCTAGCGACGGGGAGAATATTATGGGTTGGTTAAAAGTGTTATTAGGTCCTGTCACGAGTTTGTGGGAAGGACATCAAGATCGTAAGGCTGCTAAGCAAAACTTAAAAGCTAAGCTCACTGGTCAGAAACAAGACAATGAAGCACGTGCTGGGTTTAACGATCAAGAGTGGGAAATGCTCGGTAAGTCGCAGAGCGCTGAGTCGTGGACTGATGAGTATGTGACGGTTATTATCACATTGCCGCTGGTACTCGTGTTCGTCTGTACGTTCGTCGCTATACTATTCGCTAAGCCTGAACTACTCGAAGCGAGTGATGCGGCCATTGCGTCCGTTAAGACGTTACTACCTAGTTATGATGAGATACTTGAAATCGTGGTGCTTGCTGCGGTGGGTATCAAAGGCTTGAAGTCTATACGTCGTTAAGTGTGTGGCGGGTGTGGCGCTCGTTGGGAGCGCCTAGTTTTTGGTTAGTACAGTTTGATTTTTGCGAGTGGTGGGACGTCATCACCATGATTCAACAGTTTGGTTCGCCCCTCTGTGGTTATCACGTACCATTGACCTATCGACTTGTAAAACGTTTCGGATTTTACGTTAACTAACATGTCACCGTGTTGTACGTATCGCTCACCGGTGTCGAAATCTTCAAGAATTATCGGTTTACCGAATTTGTTTAGTTTAACTTCACTGCTGTTCATACCTGTTCACCTCTCATACATGGGATACAATTTCCCGTTGTTACATAGCGCCAGCCTGTGTGGCCGTGCTTACATTTTTCACCTGTTCGATATACAACCATGTCTAGGTCGATAGCGTCGTCACGGCTTATCACCATGTCAGGGTTTTCCCGCATCATTTGTGTGGTTGGTGATACACTACCTTTACGAGTACCCGGTAAATGTCCACAATCTACGCACGATGCGTCGGCTGTGTTGCGTAATGTCATCAAGCCGCACCCACCACACTTTGAACGTGTTAAATAATGTTCCTGCTCGTTTTGTCTAGCTTGTTCTTGTTTATTACCTTGCGTCTCACAAAAGTAACATCGATGGTGTTTATCGTTGGTCAATTTGATGTGACCGTAGTCCGCGCACACCTCTTTACCAAGCTTAAAACCTTCGTCGTTTTTTAACAGTTTTACCGCTTCGTGAGCCTCTTTAATCGGTTCGAAATTCTCTGGTAAATTGAACGCTGGACGATAACTTTTATCGCCTTCAGGTATCGAAATAAACATGTAAACTGCAGCAATTTGGTCTCTCATACACGCTGCACAGCGGCCACTTGCTGTGATAAACGTTACACTTTTACAATTTTTACAACCGTTGAGGTCTGTATATACTCGGCTGGACGCTCTAGCGGCTGCGATTCGTCCCTCAGGGAACGGTCCAAGCGTACCGTTGGAAAGTTTGTAGTACCTACCCATTTTCTGTATCTCTTCATAATTATGGAATACGCATAGTATCGCAATTAATGTTTATGGTCAATACCCCAGATTTTACACTGCGGGGAATTTCACACAGGGGGCGGTCTAGCCCAGTGGTGACGCGGGTTGTAGCGTTTTACCTGATTTAACCCTGAATTTTCGTACTTCCTTTCTATAAACTCTAATACCATGTTTATGATTATGATATATTACTGTATATATACATATCACTATTACTCTCTCTTACTATCTATTTCTCTTTTTAAAGGGGTATAGGGGTATATAGTGTATAGTAAAGTAATATCAATGACTTAGGATAACCCCGCCATGTTAACCCTGTATGGTTATTAATGGGGTGCGTTGCGAATTGTTGCGAGGCTGTGCGTTTGTGGATATACTGAGCGTATGTTACGAACAGGGCTAGAATTATGATTGTGGAATTAGAAGGGCGGTCGGTTGAATTGACCGATGAACAACTTGAGGCTTACGACGCGCTTACGAAATTACAACGTGGCGTTGCGCTTGCTTCGCTTGCTGGAAACGAACCAGCCGAAGCTCATCGCATCGGCGGCGGGAAATGTAAGAACGAATCGCACCGTAAAGACTTGGGTAATCAGATCCTATCTAATCCTCTCGTGAAGCACTTCCTATCGACAATGGCGGTCGAACCATCGCCTGAAATCGCCTCAGCGGTACTCTCACGCGACGAACTCCTTATGGGTCTTACGACCATAGCCAGAACGACTATCGACGACGTGGTGAGCTTTACAGAGCGTCCTAGCGTTGACATGGAATCGGGACTTGAAGTGTATAACTCATCGGTACATGTGAAATCAATCGACGAAATACCCGAAGGTGCTCGCAGCGCGATTAAGTCCGTTAAGCAAACTAAAAATGGTTTAGAGATTACGCTGTACGATTCGTTAGCCGCTCGTAAGCAAATCGCCGAAATGTGTGGATACAACGCACCGACGAAGAGTGAAATCTCAGGGCCAAACGGCGCACCGATACAAACTCAAGACGTACCGGACGAAGAACTCGAAGCGAAACTTAAAGCTTTAGGGTTGGGTCGTTACCATAACCAGTTGGGCGGTAAGCGTGACCAGTAACGCAGCGATTTACGAAACGCTTAAACGCGAAGTAATCGAACAGGCGCGTGACTCACTTATGGGTTACACGCTCTACACGAACCCAATGTACGAAACAGGCTGGTTCAACGAGCTGCTATGTGCTGAGCTTGACCAATTTCTTTTGGACGTTGCGGACGGTAAGTCACCACGCCTCATGATATTTGCTCCGCCGCGCTCAGGTAAGAGTGAGCTAGCCTCACGACGCCTACCAGCCTACACGATGGGTAAGTATCCAAATTGGAACATCATCGCAGCGTCGTACGCCTCACCGCTTGCGTTCAAAATGTCACGTGATACACAACGCATTGTGAAATCAGAGCAACACGTTGACGTATTCCCTGACGCGCAAATGGGCACGTTAAAATCTGATGCCCGTACATCGGTAGACGAGTGGGAAACGATTAAATCGGACGGTTCGCTTGCTGGTGGTACGTATCGTGCGGCTGGTGTAGGTGGTGGTATCACCGGTCAAGGTATGAACATCGGTATCATTGACGACCCCGCAAAAGATTACAAAGAAGCGTCAAGCCCTGCGTACCAGGAAACGGTTATCGATTGGTACGAAACGACGTTTTACACTCGACGCGATCCGAAGGTTAACGGGATAATCATCATCCTGACGCGTTGGCACAAAAACGACTTAGCTGGTCAGTTGCTTGAACGAGCGCGTGAGGGCGGTGAACATTTTCGTGTTGTTTCGTTTCCGATGGAATGGGACAGCGACGTACCAGAGCGCCACGAACTTAACGGTGATACGTACACGTTGCGTCAGCCTGGAGAAATATTATTCCCTGAACGTATGCCACAAGGATTCGTCGACCAATGTAAGGCGTCAGGCTCGCTAACATGGAACGCGCTTTATCAACAGCGACCCACCGCTAAAGGTGGTTCACTCATCAAGTCTGAATGGTTCGGCGAGTACGATATACTACCTAAGATGAAATTCTCGTACATCATCGGCGATACGGCCCAGAAGACGAAAGAACGGAACGATTTCTCAGTGTTTGAACATTGGGGTCTAGGTAACGACGGGTATTTATATCTCATCGATATGATTCGTGGTAAGTGGGAAAGCGACGAACTGAAGAAACGCTGCGTTGCGTTTTGGCAAAAAGCGAAACACATTCACGGCTTGTCGTGTCGTAAACTGATGGTTGAGGACAAAGCGAGTGGCACGGGTTTGATACAACAGATACGTAAATCTACGAAACCGTTAATACCTGTCATGGCGATACAGCGTAACACCGATAAGTTGACGCGCTTCATGGACGTGCAGGGTTATATTGAATCAGGCTATGTGAAATTACCGAAGGATGCACCGTGGCTTAACGATTTCTTAGCGGAATGTGAGGGGCTTCAAAGTGACTTCAAAACCCACGATGACCAAATCGACCCGATGATTGACGCTATTGACCAAATGCTCGACCATAAGCGCCCATCGTTGAAAGACTGGGTTAAATAGCCCTCAGAGCGCGACGTCGTTTAACTTCACGCCTTACGCGCAATTCAAATTGAAAGCGTTGACCGCGCGTGACACGCTCGTAGAACGATAGGGTGCTTAGCCCGAATTGCGCGTATGGTTGTTCAAAGCGTAACGCGTGTTCGAGCTTTTTGTACGCTTTGCGGTTGTCTACTGTTGTGATCATCATTTCACTAACTCCCAATCGAAATCATTGTTAAATGTTCGAATAGCTCTAAACTCGTAATATTCTACAACTTCTTCGATTGACGGTATTTTCCCATCACACCTGACGCGAGGTAACGCACGCCAATCGCGTTTTTCGACCCTTGCCGGTGCGTTACCCCACGTCGTATACCACACCCTAGGATTTGGTAACTGGTCTAAAGTTTCTCTAAGTAACATTTCTCATCGCCTTTTTAAGTTTGTATCGTTTCATAATTATCATATCTGGTGTGCGGTTCATCTCACGCGCTAACAGTTGGTTGTCAGCACACGTTAAGATTCGCTCGCACTGTTCAGGTGTATAACGCGGTGCACGTGTAGCGATACCCAACGTCGATAAGCGCTGTGCGGTCGCTGCGTATGTGCGGTCGAGTCGTTTCGCCACCTCTGCGATTGAACAACCCTCTTCAACCATTTCACGCATAGTTAGCTCGTCGCGGGTCGTGTAGTCTCGTTTGGTTTGGGTGGTCACTCTCCTATACTCAGACACCTCGTGTGCGTAAAACTGTTTTACTTTACCGTTACCAACCTTAACGCTTATAATATCGTTATCACCATTAGACTCGACAACCACTCCATAATCGAAACGTTGGTCGAAAAGTATCTTTACAAGTCTACCTATCGCTGGTTTACCCATCACTATCCACCTCTATTTAATTGACTGTATCGTCACTATAGCTGATGGTAGCGCAACGTGTCAAGTGTTGATATACTCTTAATAATTCCGATTCATTGAGTACCGTATAACATGACCGACATCGTACCAATACCACCACCGACGCTTGACGGGCTTAGTAACGTTATGACCGGTCTAGGTGGTCCAAATTCTAAACGCTCACATAACCAATGGAACTATCCACTGTTTGGTAACTTCTCAGAGCTTGACGCCTGTTACACGTCTAACTGGATAGCACGTAAAATCGTGGATATACCCGCCGAGGACATGACGCGCGAGTGGCGTCGTATCAAGTGTGACGGCGCTGAAGAAATCACAGCGTACGAAGCGCGTGTTGGGTTACGTCCAAAAGTGCAAGAAGCTGTGAGCTGGGGTCGTCTTTACGGTGGTGGCGGTATCTTGATGTTAACCGACCAGGACTTAACGAAACCGTTACGCGTTGAGCTAATCAAGCGCGACGGGCTCAAAGGTCTTAAAGTTTTCGACCGCTACGATATGCAAGCCGGTACGATTAACACGTGGGATATTCTCGCTGAGAACTATTTAAAACCTGAGTTTTACACGGTGCGTGGCGGTGCGATGCAAATCCATCACTCACACTTCGCACGTTTCACAGGTGAGCGTTTACCGCTACGTATGCAGCAACAGACGCAAGGCTGGGGCGATTCAACGCTTCGTAAGTGTATCGAAGATATTACCGATATGGTCGCAGCTAAAGACGGTATCGCTGAGCTAATGCAAGAAGCGAATATCGACATAATCACACGTAATGGCCTAGCGGACGAGTTAAGTACCGACCAGGACGATATGATCACAAAGCGTTACCAGATGTTTAGCCTTATGAAGTCATCGATTCAAATGGCATTGCTTGACGGTGGTGACGGTGCGGGCGGTGGTACGGCCGAGAAGTTCGAACGAGCCACGTTAAACCTGTCGGGTGTTGCGCCGATTATCGAACAATTCATCACGTGGATTTCAGGTGCTGCAGATATACCGGTCACGCGCATGTTCGGTACTAGCGCTAAAGGCATGAACGCCACGGGTGAGGGTGACGACAAGAATTACAACAATTCGATTCGTGCTCAACAGACCTCATACCTACACGAACCGATGAGAATACTTGACGAGGTGTTAGTACGTAGCGCGTTGGGTCGATTCCCTGACGAGTACGACTATGTGTGGAATCCGCTAGCGCTACCTAACGACCTTGATCACGCACAGGCTGAGAAGCTACGAGCCGATAAGCACTCGCTATATTTAGCTGAAGGCATCGTACAGAAGTCACAAGTTATGCGTGAACTCCAAGCAAACGAAGAGTACCAATACGACGACGACGAGCTTGAAGAATTAGAAGAACTTGAAGAGGGTAACATGTTCGAAGAAATGCCAAGCGCTGAAGATGATCCGATGCGTTACGCTGAAGAGCAAGTTAAGAAGAATGAAGAGACCCGCTAAGCGCGGGTCGTTTTTACCAACTAAACGACTCAGGGTTTAAATAAACTTGACAGTGTCTACGAATAACATTATTTACAGGTCTGACCGGTGCGATTGACTTGTGTGTCAACCTTGCAAACACACGCCAAGTTGGTTCGTTTGAAATAGTACCCCTATGTGGTGTTAGCTGATCCATTGAAACCCAACACTGACCTTTTATTTTCACGGTTTCAACTTTTGAGTTTCGTATTGATTCAGCTAAGTCAGCGTGACTTAAAGGATGGTTAAAACTCTCTCTATACTTGAGAAACTCTGTGTATGGTGCACCACTAACCCATAATAACATTTTTGGGTTTTCTAAGTCACACTTTGAATAATCAGTTACACCGTCGAAGCGTGGTACGTTGTCACAATGCCAATTTGGTAAACATGGGAATTGATCGTTCATAAGCATATGTATTTTTAAGTCGAGTTCCCACTCTGACTTATCATTAACAGGTGCCGAGTCAAACAAACACTTGAAATCGGGCATAACGCTTTCAGCTTCATCAAGAGGACATCTAAACAAGCCGCAATATTGATCACCCATGTTTATTTTACTTAAATCTATACTTGTATTCTTTACAATCTCAAAAGTATTAAATATCATCACACTAACCTCCAAAATTTTAAACGTTTCTCGTAGCACTCTACGAGCGTTTCGTCTTGTTGACCGAGCCAGTCGGCAAACGCTATTATTTTCGCTGCGATGTGTTTCATGTGTAACGACCTTTATCACAGTCACATCGTTCACCTAAACCGACAGACAATGCGTTAACACCTCTATTTGAAGTAATGTTATCTTTATGTACACGTTGTCTATATCCGCGATATATAACGCCAACCTCGTCTTTAGATGGGAAGCTAATTATCCTACCCGTGACGTTAGTCACGTTAACCGACTTACCGCGACTAGTGACTCTAACATAATTAACCTTATCACCCACGTCATGGGTTTCACCAACACAAAGGTAACCCCCGCATTCACACCTAAACCATACGTTTAATAAAACACCCATAACTCGTACTCACTTATTTAATTGACTGTAACGTCACTATATACGCACTCGCGCAACGTGTCAACACTTGTTATACTGTGAATATATCCACGAACCGAGTAGCATCATGACGAGCGCCGAACTATTACAACAGCAACTAGCGACCAGCAAGCGCCGCAAACCGAAAGGTGTTAAGCAAGACTTACAAGCGGGCGCAACGTACCAAACAGAGTTACGCCGTATCGTGCGTGAGGTGCGTAAAGACATCGATACGTATGTGATGAGTGCCGTTAAGTCGACAAGCTTTGAATACACTACCGACGGTATATCGACCATGGTAACGCTCGACTCGTATGTTGACGTTATTGCAGGGGCGTTAAAACTCGTTCGGGAGCGTTGGGCAAGTCCACAATTTAACGCGCTTGCGACTCGTATCGCGCGTAAGTTCGTTACGACGGCTAATAACTCAAACGCTGAACGTACGAAACGTGATTTAGGTATCGACGTGTTTGTCGATAACTCAGAGTTGCGCGACTACGTTCAAGCGTCGATCTACGATAACGTGCGTTTAATCGAATCGATACCGACCCAATACTTAACGCAAGTCGATAGCATCGTGATGACGAATGTACGAGCGGGCGGTAGACCCAGCGCAATCGCTAAGCTACTACAAGAACAATTCGGCGTTACGGAGCGTAGAGCTAAACTTATCGCACGTGACCAGACTGCAAAGGTTAACGGTGACTTGAACGCTAAGCGTCAAACCGCTGCGGGCTTTCCGTACTTTGAATGGACTGATAGTGGTGATGAACGTGTACGTGATAGACACGCCGATATTAACGACAAGGTTACAGCGTACGGTAAGGGTGTTTATCGTTGGGATAATCCGCCACTAAGCGACCGTGGTACACCTATAATTCCTGGAAGCGATTTTCAATGTAGGTGTATCGGTCGACCGGTGAGTCAGGAAGAAGTGGACTCGAACGTAAGGGCTGGTCGAGTCCGTAAGGGTGTGTTACGTTAACTGGGAGAGTTGCGAGACGTCCAACCAAGATAATGACCGTAACGTATTAATTTACGCTCGTTATCATCCATTGGTGAACATGCTAAATCCCATGATTCCCATTCGTTAAGCCATCCACGGTCTTTGTCCACAGGGTTTAACTCTACCATTCGAGTTTTAAACTCGTTGTAAGGTAACAATACGTCTGATGGTCTAATCACGACGCACCTCCAACACTTCTCAAGAACGGTCGATTCACTTTATCAGTTTTAGAATCGCCTTGTTCTGGTTGCGGTGCACTCAACTTAGCGTACGTTTCGTACTCTTTGAACAACCGTTCGGCTTCGTCTAGTTCTTCCATTTCTAAAGCCGCTTGATAAGCGCGATACATTTCGCCGCGCTTCTTTACGTACCATTCGTTATTTGACATTCCCGTTTAACTCCTCTTCGATTAGATGTGCGTAACCCTTAATATCATGCCACGAATCTATGTAATTTGGATCACCGTTTAAAATACGTCCCACTTTGTGTTGTATCATTTCAAGTGCTTCGCGTTGTGAAGGTGTTAAGTTCGACCAGTTTGGTGTCGAGCGCATCACGCTTTTAAGCTCTTGCATAATATCCGCACCGTCTTTAAACGCACCGTAACGATTTCCACGCTCTTCGACTGTCGCGTCGATACCTGTCGATGATTCGGTGTTGGGTGTTGGGCGGTGAGAGTGGTGTGTAATATCATTGATAGTGAAATTAGTATTACGCGAGAATTCATACAGTTGACTTGGATCATCAACAATCATGTACCCGTTGTTATTGTACCAAACTGGGAATTTACTCAACCCAGCAAAACCGTAACTTGTCACCCAACTCGGTGCTTCGTCCCAATCCGGTGAGTTACCACAATCCACTGTAGACTTACCACACGTTTCAAACTCTTCGCGCGTCCACACCTTACCGTCGTAGTAACTCGGTGAGAAGTGTTCGGTTAGGTCTATTGATTGGACACGTAGCACTGGTTCGAAACTATTGGCGAATACCGCAAACCCTTCACTATATAACAGTACCGTGTGGTATTCACCACTAGGCCATTCCGTAACGTGTTGTTTAATAAATTCTAGACTGTTCATACTCGACCCTCTTTTTTAAGTAACTCTGCGATTGCTACTATTTGTTTAGGTGTGACAGTTGCTTCCAACCCTATGTCACCATCACCGAAAACGTCACACGTGTTAAATTCACCAGGTTTAATTATTTTGTATATAGCTTGCTCTAACTCTTCGTCACTCATACTCGACCCTCTTCAAAAACATGTACAACTATACCGTTAGTCATTTGGGCTGTTCCGTGGTACTGGTCAGAACATTTAACACTCTCACCCGTCATCTTACCGAAAACGTTACGATGTTCCGCGTGGTTGTTAATATTCTCCATCACCCACACAACCACGTCGTTACCTTGTGAACCAACGTTGATTATTTCAGCGCCTACTTTCATTTCGACACCGGCGCCAGTAACAGGTACTATGTACTTATATATTGTTAAATCGCTCATCGTCTTGTAACCCTTTATTTAATTGACTGAATCGTCACTATACGACACGAAATAAATATTTGCAAGTATTATTGTTAACGCGTTATACTGTAGCTATTAAAGCAGAGGACACGCAGTCTTGAAACATTTACATATCACAGACACGTTCGATTTCGCACCGTCATCTCGTACCTATACGGATAACGGTTTTTTGCGTGTTAAAGGTCGTGCAGCCCGCACGGGTGTTTATCAATACCTTGCGAGTGAGTTAGAGTTAACCGACCGCGCACCGAATGACATTGTGAACGTGTACCGCCCAGCCGAAGAAGTGTTTAACACCGATTCGCTCTCATCATATGAAAACGTAGACGTAACGAACGACCACCCGACCGCTATGGTAGACTCTAAGTCGTACAAAGCGACAAGTGTGGGTCACGTTATCAGCGCGACACAAGACGGTGACTTCGTCAATGTGGATATGATTATTAAAGCAGACGACGCGATTCGTGATATTGAGAGTGGTAAGTCTCAACTATCGCCAGGTTACACAGCGGTGTACAAAGCCGAGCAAGGTACAGCACCTTGTGGTACAGCTTACGATTTTAAACAAACCGGAATTGATGTAAACCACGTCGCGATTGTTAAGCGTGGACGCGGTGGGGATCAAGTTCGTATCAATGACAACCACGGAGTAAAAACCATGAACAAGGTAACACTTGACGCTGGTCGCTCAATCGAGATTGAAGACGCTGCGGTTGCCGCACTCGTTACAGATTCGATTGCACGATTAGAAAAACAAGTCACCGACGCTCAAGCCGCTATCGACGCAGCGACCGCAGAGCGTGACACTATCGCCGAGAAACTCATCGCCGCTGAACTAGCTACAAGCGACGAAGCAATCGCTAAGCGCGTTGCAGACGTTGCGAGCGTACAGTCTCAAGCGCGTAAAGTTGCGGGTGATAAGTTCACATGTGAAAGTGTGGACACATTAACGATTCAACGTGAAGCGCTTACACTAGTACGCGATTCAATCGACTGGTCTGAAAAAGCCGAAGCGTACGTACAAGCCGCTTTCGACATGGCCGTTGCGGACGCCGAAGCGACCCCAGCGCACAAACCAGAAGATCAACACGCTAAGCTTGCTTTAGATGCAGCTAACGTACAGAAACCAGCCGAGGCTAAAGTCTCTGCATACGACGCACATCGTGCGAAATTACAAAACGCTTGGCAGGAGAAATAACCATGGCTGTTTTAGGTGGTAATGCAATTAATCACGGCGTAGCGTATGCCGGTCAAGTAGCTGACTTACAGTTACGCAATAAAGTATCGAAACTTAACCAAACGGGTGATTCAATCCCATACGGTAAAGGTTTGGTTACTGAAGACGAACAAAGCGCACAATTACCCGTACCAGCGTCAACCGCTGCAGAATTTAACGGTGTATTAGTTTACGAGTTGAACCGTGCACGTCAAGACGGTGAATCAGGTGCGCCAGACGGTTACGACATGACGTTGTTAACCGAAGGTGTTATTTGGGTTAAAGTGCTCGATACAGTTGCTAAAGACGCACCTGTGTATTTACGTGTAGGCGCTACGGGTGCTGGTGACTTCTCGGGTATTGTGGGTTCAGGTGCGACACTTGGCGTACTTCTACCAAATGCAAAATTCTTAACGGCTGGCGATGCTGGCGATCTTGTTAAAATCTCACTAGGTTTAGGTGGTTAACATGAAACATACATTTACTTTAGACGCCGACCTAGCTGAACGCTTAGGTATGGACGCGGGTCACACAGTTCAGTTTTCTGACGGCCTTAAAACAATGGACGACGGTATGGGTTTCTATATCTCTCAGCTTGCTAACTTAGAAGCTAAGATTTACGAAGCTAAATACACAAATATTAACTTCCAAGAAATGGTCCCAGTTAATACGTCTGTACCTGAATACGTTGATTCGTGGGATTACATCTCATACGATGCTGTAACGCTTGGTAAATTCATCGGCTCAAGTGCTGACGACTTACCTTCTGTACAAGCTAGTGCGAACAAAACAAGTGTACCGATCGGTTACGCTGGTAACTCGTTCGACTACTCACTTGACGAGCTTCGTAAGACTCAACAAATGCGTATGCCTATCGACACTATTAAGGGTCGTGCGGCGTTCCGTGGTTCACAAGAGCATTCACAACGTGTAGCTTACTTCGGTGACGCGGCACGTAACATGACTGGTCTGTTCAACAACCCTAACATTGCTGTAGATAACTCGACAGTGAATTGGGCGACCGCTACAGGTCAAGAAATCGTTGCAGACATGAACAGCTTACTAATCGAAGTGTGGATTAACTCAGCGAATACGCACGTAGCTAACGCGTTTGGCCTTGACTCAGCACGTTACGCGCAGATTAGCTCGCAGCGTATGGACAGCGGTACAGATACGACTATCTTAGAGTTCTTTAAAAAGAACAACCTGTACACCACTATGACAGGTTCAGAACTTCGCATCTTCCCACGTTTACAGCTTAGCGCTTCAGTATTAGCGGCTAACGGTGTGTCAAACGGTGGTAAAGACCGTATGATGGCTTACGAGCTTAACGACGATAACCTTGGTATGGTTAACCCTATCCCATGGCGCCCACTAGCTCCACAGATGAAGAACCTAACTGTTATCGTTCCTGCAGAGTATAAAATCTCAGGTGTTGAGTTCCGTTACCCGTTCAGCGCTGCGTACCGCGATCACCTGTAAAACTAATTAACTCGTTACGGACGAAAAAGGGGAAGGCCCGCCCCACCGTAACGAGTTATACTAATTCTTGGGTCGAGGGCTAATATCATGTTATTGAAAAATAAATCAGCACGTTTAATTACCGTTAATGGTTCGTTAAACGATAAAGGTGAACGCACCGAGAAGTACTTAATCAAACCGGGTAAAAACCCAGCGGTTGAAGTACCTGACGAGTTATGTGGTTCAGCGTTTGTACAATCACTAATCGACAATGAAGATTTAATCGCCGTTGCTGGTAGTCCGGTTAAACCAGACTTAAAGCCACGTAGCGACGCTGACGGTGGTGACTCACTTTACGCAGACTTCGACAAAGCGCAACTAGTCGCACAGTGTGAAGCGCGTGACATTGAAGTGAAGAGCCGCGACACAGCGACACAGCTTATCGCTAAGCTTGAAGCTGCGGACGAGTAAAAACTCATAGTTGACTGACTGTTGGGCTGCTATATGTAGCCCTTTTTTATATTTGGAGAACGAACCATGTCTGATACATTACCGGACGTAACACTACCCGCTAAAACACCTGTGGATTTATACGCCGAGACAGGTATAACAGTCGGTACAAAAGTAAGTGTTCAAAACATTACAAGTTCTGACGTACGCGTACACGTTGGAGTTGTTGCGCCGACAATGGGTGAATCGGGTGCTGCGTTACTCGTACCTGGTCAGAGCGGCGAGAATACACAGGGTGATTCGGGTCTATGGGCTTGGAGCGTAACGGGTGGAGCTGTACAAGTCGTTGAGGTGGTGTGATGGGTTTCATCGCCAACAACCTACCAACACTTGACGACGTTTCGTTCGGTACTGCTTCGGGCGTTAAGAGATACGTTTATAGGCTTGATGGGTTGACCAAGTATTATCAACTGAGTGACCAAATTGTTATACCTGCAAGTACAGATTGTGCTATACGGTTCACTTTGAACGGTACTTCTGATAACTACGAAGGATTGTTCAAGTCTGCCGATGGTTCAGATTGGTTTAGATTAATACCATCATCTCAAGGTAGTAACTTTCAAGGTAATTTAGGTGGTACTTTTATCAGTGGTGTACCGTATTCTTCTTTGACAGTTAGGAACGGGCAAGATAGGGAGTTTACACTTAGAAGGTTAGCTGGTAGGTTTTATATTGATGTGGGTGGGCAATCGTTTACGCTTTCATTATCTAGCGGCTCGTTTTCAATAAGCGCACTTTGTGAGTTCGGTGGTGATGAGTTTGCTGGTTACATTAAGAATTTTGAAGTTGAAATTAACAGCGTTATAACCAATCAAATCCCGCTAACAAACAAAACCCAAGGAGCTACACAGTTACCGACTGTCGGTAGCGTATCAGCAACAATTATCAACTACACGGATACGTGGGAGGAAGTATGATTAAGAGAGACTTATACGCTTTTGTAACTAACACTGGATGGAATGACAAGTTAACAGCTGTTCGCCCTCATGCACCATTGTGTGGAAGTTATAGGATGTTAGTTTTTACTGAGTCTGACTTACCAAAATTAAAAGCTGAATACGCGGACGCAGAGTTCAAACACCTTGAACCAATTGAAACAATAGAGCAGATGACTGTTGGTGCTATCGGCCCATTTATTTGCAACATCGAACAAGCGAGAGAAGTCGATAAACATTTTAGTGTTGAAAAGGGTGTGTAATGGCGTATTTAGTAGATGATATTGTACCAGTCACTTTAACTATTAACGGCGTTTTGGTTTTTTCTGGTGGTAATACCGATGAGGTACCTAAACCTTTTACTGATTGGTACAACATAACTACCGGTTTAGTTGATTGCAGCTATGACCTACTCGAATGTAACTTGGAGCAAATAACATGCCTTTAGAAAAAATAATATGTGGCGTTAATTACAGCACGGAATTAATAAAGAATAACATAAATGAATTGATCGAATTATCAACACCTGTAGATGGTGTGAAAAACTTACCACAAACAGAAGATGTGTTTTTAAACGTAATGTCTTTTTATTCTGGCGGGTCGATGGGTGGTGGCTATTTCAAGTATGATTCGACAATGAATAAATCGGAGCATAACGGTGGTACAGTGATTTCACCAGAATCATTAGCTGCTTGGGATGGGACTAACACAGATATATCAACATTGTTAGACTGGGTTGGTGCTGGCACTGGTTGTTTTGTTAGGGTTGGTTCTGACCAGTACCCTGACCAATACCAATTCGGCGCTGTGGAAAGAGTTGATCAATATAAATCAATAGTAGCTTTGTTTAATTCTCACGAAAAAACTAGACTTGTCAGAAACTGTCATATTGAGACAACACTTAACGTTACTAAAAACGGTCTTTACGTTGACGCTAGCGATGCTGTATTCACAAACACTACGAATAATTGCTTCTCCTTCATTTGTGAAGATTTAGAGTTCGTAGGTGGTATTTTTGACGCTGAGAATAAAGATTGTGAGACAATGATAAGGGTTGAAAGTGGCTGTAAATCCCCACATATCCACGGTCAGAAATTCAAAAACTTTAATAGTTCGACTTACACAAGAGCGTTTGTTTTTGCGGAAGATTCAGTAGTTGATTTCAATTTTGAGAATATTACAGGGTTAGACCTTACAGCTTTAGCCGATGGTAACAAAAATAATGTTAACGGTTCGGTGAGACTAATATACATGGAGCCAAAAACAACCGTTGTAACCACGCCGTCAAATGGTACTATAAGGAAAGTATCGGCAATGAATATGACGGGTGAGGCGGCTGACGTAGTACATCTACTAGCTACTTCGATGGACGATCATTTCAATATAAAAATAGAAGAGATTTACGGTAAGAATATTAGTTACCGCGTTGTGAAGGTACAGGCGTCTGGTGTTGTTGTATCTGATGTTTACGCGGATGCTGCTGATAACGTTATACCTATGTGGTCAGCTGCTTCAATTTATGGTAATAACTCGTCAATTTCAAGAGTGTCTATGATGGGAAGCGGCAGATGTGTAGCTGATAGTGAAGGTGAAGGGAACACGATAGACGATGTGAATGGTAGATTTTATAATGTAGTTGATGCTAACGGTCTCGGTCTTTTCAGTACACCTGTGAAAGTAGTGAGAGGATCGTGTAATATAACTAATGTTAAGTCTATAGGTAGCTCACAAGGTCCTACTATACAACCAGAAAACGGTAACATAGGTTTAGTAACGTTAAACAATATTGACGTTGATTGTAACGGTGTTGGTTTGTCTGTCAGGTGTTTATCCACGGGGAATAGAGTTGAGAAAGTTAAGATTGACGGCTTTAACATCAAAGTGACTGGTAGGTTCAGAGACATATTGGTGACAAAAGAAGTAGGTACAATAGGGACTATTGATATTCAAAACGGTGAGATGATTAATTCAGACTACTGGCATAATATACAGGTAACTGGTATTGAGAATCTTAACATAGATAACGTCACTGTTAATGGTGAACTAGGGTATACGCAAGCTATAGTTTTACAGACGATAGGTAAAACAACTTGTAATAACATAAAAACAGATACCGCACCAACATTAGTGTTTGCAACATCTTGTGATAACACCGTTATGACAAATATTCATGGTGCTAGTGCCAACGGGGTATATTTATCTCTTGGTGATAATCACATTATAGGTAACGTTTTCTGTAAAGGAAATCCAGCAACCCCCGTGAGGGCTGATGGCGGTGAATACGCTCCCACTAATGTTAGAGAGTTTAACATCATTAACATGGGTTAATTAACCAAACAACGACCCGTCACATTACGGCGGGTCTATTCACACTGTAGGAAATTATAATGTTAACGCCGTGGCAATTTAAAAACTCGATAGACGGAATGTTCGTTAGGGTTATTAACGGATTTAAAGCTATCTGTACGCAGTCGTATGACGAGATGAATAAAAAGCGTGGTCGTCAATGGGGTGCGTCTCGACTCATACTCGCCGCACCGACAAGCACTGGTGCGATTAATTCCGCTGGTGTTTACTACTCTATGATCGTCACGGGTGATAAACCTGTGGACTTAAAGTCCCGTGAGTTTGCACACACCGGCACGACTGTAATCGCGGATATATTCGAAAATCCAGTTTACACGGGTGGGACGAAAGATCCGTTGTACAGTGCGTGCGGTATCGTAGAGACAACGCCTAACGTGGATTTATTGACGGGTTTTACGTTGACTGATGAGGGTGATAAGTTTGCGCCGACTGTTTACGTGCTTGGACCAACGTCACAACAATCACGTGGCGCACCTAACGCGCTTTACGGGTCTAATTATATTTTAGCTGCTAACACAAGTTATCTGTTAAAGTTTTACAGCGCAGATCCACAAATTCAAGATATTGCCGTGCGTATCGAAATGTACGACGGTGGCTTAGACGTACCAAACGAGGATATCCCGACATGAGTGTGGAAATAACACAAGAAATTATCGACGCGTTTCGAGCGTCAAAACCCGCGTTTAGCGACGTTACGAAATGGCCGGACGAAGTAGTAACCGAAGCGTTTTGCGAAGCGTTTCCCGAATGTGGTGGACGTGGTTGGGGTGTGTTCGACGTAACGGACTGTCAAAACTTCAAACGTCGCGGTGTGTTCTTATTCGCGGCGCACTGGTTAAGTATTGAATACACGACAGGTGCGGGAGCAACCGACCCGACCTCAGTGAATCCCACAGCGCGTTTAAACGTTGCGGCTAAGTCAATACGCGACGAGTCTGTTACGTATCGTGTGGGTGCTATACAAACGACACAGGATGATTATTTATCGTTAAGTAACTACGGTGTCCAATATCTTCGCTTACGACGTCGTGCGGGCATGGGTGCACGTACTGTCTAGTGCTTCAAGCTCTCGACGTGCTTCGATTTCGTCGAGACGCTTTTTAATCGCGACGCGTTTCGCATCACCAGTGTGTTTACGGCTTTGAGCCACTGAGCAATCGACACACTTATCGTTTGACACGTAGCGTAATTTGTGACCGTGTTTACATTCGTGATAATAGACGGGTATGTCAAGTTTTTGACACTCGTCTTTTGTCATTTTGTTGACGGTTACTTTAGCATTTATCGTAACCGAATCACTTGATAATATGTATCTACTCATAATTTAAGCCTCTCGAAGTAAGGGTGTTCAATACGTGTCTTGTCGGACATAATACCTTTTTCTATGCACCATAATAAGTGGTCTAAAACGTTAATAACCTGTTTAAAATTGTTAGATGCCGTCACGTATTTGCCGTTATAGTTTATACGATACAACCCGTCGAATCTTAAAAAGGGTATACCTATACCAGTATAAGACCATTTACCGCGCAAATTATTACGAGCTCTATATCGTTTTATAGTGTCGCTCGGTATACCCAACAGTCTTGACAACGCACCGACTTGTAAGTTCGGGTTTTCTTTTATCGTTCGTATCATGTCGCTACGCACTCTGTATCTCCACAGATTTACTGTACGGGAAGTTTATTACATAGTGACGCACCCGTCAAGTATTATCTCGGGGTTAGTGTAGGGTGCTATAAGTCTTTGATTTTAAAGCGATACCCCAAAAACGGGTAAAACCCTACAGTTTCTCACTCTCTTAGTAATACTCTTAATATTATTATTATGTTTATGTATACTCTACTATTACTATTCTCTCTACTATCTATTCTTATATTTTAAGGGGTAAAGGGGTAAAGAGTATAGTATATAGTAATATCAAGGGCTTAGAGTAACCCCATACCGTAACCCCATAAGTATTTAAACGGGGTCGATTGCAACAACATCAAATTGTGAATATACTAGACACATGATAAAGACTAGCGTGACAGGTGTTCAAGACACCATCGAACAATTACGACGGGAGCTTGAAGAGCTGACGGCGGATAACTACGTCACGATCGGAATACACGAAGACGCGGGGAACCATGAGAGCGACGACATCACAAACGCGTCGTTAGGTGCGGTACATGAGTTCGGCGCTGAGATAAACCACCCAGGCGGCACATCGTACGGTTTCGCATCGAAAGTCGCAGCGAATCGAAACGAGGTTAGGTTTTTAAAGTCCGGTACGGGTTACGCTGAGCTAGGCGTAACAGGTCCGCACACTGTGAACATACCCGCACGACCTTGGTTAAACCCAGGAGTCAACTCAGGGAACGAAGAGTATTTAAAAATCATTGAACGCGCACTCGACAATGGCGAAACACTTAACACGGCGTTAGAGCGCGTCGGGGTTGTCGCGGTCGGTATGGTTCAAAAATACATGACAGAGTTACGCACACCACCAAACGCGCCGAGCACGATAAAAGCGAAAGGGTCATCAAACCCGCTTATCGACTCGGGAGCGCTGAGACAAAGCGTAACGTTTAAAGTCACATCAACTAAACCAACTGAGGGTCTGTAACATGGCGATCGGAGAATTAAAAGTAGACGTTTCAATACGTCACATATGGTTAATTAAATTGATTAATATCCCGCTCGTTATATTAGGTTTCAAACCTTACGTGCCTAAATTTTGTATGGTTGTTAGTGAACCTTACGCAACTAAACCAACTGAGGGCTTGTAATCATGAACAACGACTATGAACCGATTATTGGTGACGATCAAGGTCTTGATTACTTAGGTTCGGAGTTTACAGGACCATGAGCTTAGATATGTAAAAACGCCGATAAATGGGTGGTAACATGAGTAAAGATAATAAAGATTTGTTGATTATTGTAGGGTCAGGTGTTTTTGCAGCTGTTTTATTTTTAGGTTTTGTATTTTGGCTTTGCGGATGCTAGCAATAAATTTAACGAAGAAGATTAGGGGTTCCAAATGTTAGACATGATGGGTTTCATCGACCCTGTATTCACATCGATACCAGCGACACGTATCGCTAAGACGGGTGGCGGTTACGACTCGGATGGTATTTATCAACCGGGTGCTGAGACGACTACACCACACACTGTGAATATACAGCCCGCAACGGACAGAGAAATCGAAGCGCTTGAAAAAGGCGGTGAGCGTATCAAAGACGCTCGCGTGATACACGTCAACGACGGTATTAACGCAAGCATATCACCCGCCGACGTATGGGAATTTGACGGCCAACGCTACAAATGTCACGAATTAGATAATCGACACTGGCGCAACTATTGCCGCGCCGTGGTTAGTAGGATTGACAATCAATGAACCGTTTAGAGTTATTCCAAATATTACAACCAATCGTTAAGTCCGTTACGGGCGTATCGACGGTTATACTCGCCAACCAAGTTCAATCAGACGGTACGGGTATCCCATCGCCGACAGGTGAGTATATCACTATCGAGCCGAAACAATCCGTCGCGCAACGTGGTCAAGCTAATATCCATCGCAACACGTCCGCGACACCGCTATCACTAGACGTCGATGTGCGCGCTCAAATCATCGTGGAAGCCGATATAAACGTTTACCGTGGTGTTGACGCCATTAGTCGCGTATCGCGCTTACAGGAGTGTAACAAGCGCCCTGACGTATCATCGGCGTTACGAGCTAATAAACTCGGTTGGCAGCGTGTAAGCGCTCCAAACAACTTAACGCGTATGCAATCGGGAAACCCTGAGCAACGTGCACAGTGTTACGTGTACTTGTATTACGAAACAACCGACGAGGTTACGATAAACTCTATCGAGTCGGCTAGTTACGGGATAGAGTACGAAGACGGTACGGTTGTAGCAACTGGTAGCGTGCCCGATTAAGTAGTGTTATACTGTTATTGATTGCAATCAGGAGTATTTAAAATGTCGTATGATATAAATAATATCGTACCTATCAACCTTCGGGTTTCCCCGCAGGGATTAGGTTACGCAAACTTCGGGAGCGCCACATTATTCGCGCCTGAATCAGAACTACCAGTCGATTTCGACGTTGATACGCGACGCGTTTACACATCGTTGACCGACTTATCCGTGGACTTCGCATCCACAACTGAAACATATAAAGCAGCTAGTAAATGGCTAGGCGGTACACCGTCGATGTCATCACTAACAGTTTGGGCTACTAACGACTTAGACGCCGATTGGCCGACTACACTAAACAAAGCGCGTAACGAATTTTGGTGGTTCTTCACATTCGTAACGGCTACCGTCTACGCTTCGGTTGCTGACGCTACCGCTATAGCTGGTTGGGCTAACGACAACGAATCGTTTTTCATGAACTGTCAAACGGGTGTTAACGCCACTGCAATTCGTGACATTAACGACGACACTGACATCGCTACAGTATTCACAACAAACGGATACCGTTACGTGTCTACAATGGCTCACGCTACAGACGCTTACGCGGGTATTACACTCTGTAAGTTATTCGCTAAAGTTAATTACACTGCTACAAACTCAACTATTACCGGTGAAGGTAAAGTGTTGTCAGGTGTTGCGGGTGAAGACTTAACGGGTACAGCTTACGCAGCGATGAAGCTACCGACTAAGAAATGTCAATTCTATACGCAAGTAGAGAATAAAGGTTCAGTCGATGCGGGTCGCGTAATTAACTCATGGTCCCATAGTTCGTTTGGTGAATACATGGACGACGTGATCAACTTGTCGGCGTTCATCAACGGTATTGGTGTAGAGCTTTACAACGCTGTGTTTAATCAACCGACTAAACTCGGTCAGACTCCAGCGGGTCAAAGCGTACTTATCGGTACTGCAAAAGCATTCTGTGAACTTTACATCGCCAACGGTTACTTAGGTCCGCGTAACTATATCGACCCTGACGACGGACAAACTAAGTTTACGGTGGGTTACGAAATCTTAACGAAACCTGAAGGAATTTTGAACTTAACAGATCCAGACCGTGACGCGCGTAAATCCGCACCGTTACGTATTCGATTATTCAGAGCTGGCGCTATACATGTAGCACCTGTTGACATTGACGTATATTAAGGGGCTGACTGATGAGCTTAGCAGATTACGGTAACGACTCGTTTATACTGACAATTAACACTCGTCAAATAACTGACTTCGGTGAAACAGCTTCACCATTCCAAGACGCACCGATTGACGACGACTCAACACTTCGTCGTGGTCAAGGTGGTCGCGCTGTCAGACTAAATCGAACTAACCCAGGACGTACGGTTAATATTTATTTAAACCCCGGTTCACCTGACAGCGCGTACGTTCAAGCTTTAAAGAACTCTAAAGCTAATATAACAATGTCAATGAAACAAATCGGCACGTTAGACGAGGCGATTGGTACAGATGGTTTAATAAAAAACGACGCGACGAACAGTCGCGGTGGTACAACTATCAGTGATGATCAATACACGTTTGAGTTTAACGTGTGGAATGCTTTCAAAGGTGGTGAATAATGTCACAGATTAAATCGACTACAATCGGTGACACAACGTATAACATTGCTCAGGCCCCCGCGCCTGAACAAAAACGTTTAATGTTGTTACTAGGTGGTAAAATAGCGTTTAACTCTAACGCTGCTGACGCTGACATCGATGTGCAATTACTCATCGGTGCGTTAATGACGTTACCCGAAGAAACATTTGATAAGGTGTCTAGCATCGTGTTGGGTCGTGTAATGAAGTCGGGTGCGAAGGTATCGGTAGATGTTAAAGACTTTCAGGGTGGTATGATGAACCTATTCACGCTTATAGCCGAAGCGGTTTATCACAACCTGAACGATTTTTTCATCTGGCTCGACGCCGAAAGGGTCGCAAGGCGAGCGAGCAACCAAATAAATGTGAAGAGCTAGTCGACTGGTTCTTCATGCGACCGTGTGTCGGTGTGTCGGGCTTATGTCCACCATTGTGCACATGGTCGCAAGTTCAAGACGGCACGTATTCAATCACTGATATAATGCGATTTAATATCACATTAGACCAAATCATAGAGGCGGCTAATAATGGCTAAAGTTATAAGTAGTTTACTAGTCGGCCTCGGTTTTGACGTAGACCAAAAAGGCGCAAGGGAGTTCGAGGGTTCAATCGACTCTGTGAAATCCAAAGCGTTACAACTCGGCTCAGTCGTTGCGGGTGGCTTCGGTTTAAAAGCACTAACAGCTGACTTCGCGTCATCACGCGATATGCTCGGCAAATTCGCCGAAACATTCAGTGTACTTCCTAACGACGTAATGGCTTTCGGTAACGCGCTCGCAACTGAGCAGGGTTCGCTCGAAGGGTTTATGTCGCAACTCGAAAACCTTGAACGTGTACGCGCTCGCATACTTGTTGGCGATGTGGGATTTTTCGCACCCGCTGCGAAGGCTGGTATTGATCCGAGTGTTATAGCAAACGCTGAGAACGCTACGGACGCTTATCTTGCGCTAGCCGACTCATTCTCTACGATGACTACACAACAACGTATCAACGCCGCTGAAGCGCTAGGACTTGACGAAGCGAGTATTCGCTTATTGAGTAAAGGGCGTGAGGGTGTTGATCAACTTGTCGAGCGTTTCCGTACGATACGTCCTGTTACTGAGTCTTCAACTGAAGCGGCTGCTGAGTTCAATCGACAGTGGGTCGAGTTTGGGCAAAACATCGGGAGTGCTACGGACTCAGTAAGCGATCAGTTTCTACCCGTTGTTAATAGTGCGATAGACGGTATCAACAATTGGATAGGTGTTAACAAAGACCTTGTGAACTCCAACGCTGTAACGTTCGCGGGGTTCTCGGCACTTGTCGCTGGTACAGGTGCGCTAAATACACTCGCACTTCTAGCTCGTTATATCCCAGCAATCGGCACGGGTCTAGCAAGTGTTGCAAGTGGTGCTGCGGCTGTTACGGGTGTAGGTGCTGCGGCTGCTGCTGGTTACGGTATCGGAACGATAATTAGCGACAAATTACCAGAAGATTATAAACTAGATTTAGGGCGTGGCATTGCTCAAACGTTAGCGATGTTCGGCAACGAAGAGGCACAAGCGGCACTCGACGCCGAAGCAAAAGCGGGTGGTTTTACCGACACGTATCAGAAACAAGTCGAAGCGGGTTATTTTGGTAACGACTCTGCGCCGGTGCGTAGTCTATCTGAATCTGGATTCTCTGAGCGACGTAGAGAAGGTATCGAGTCTGTAACGCAACCACAAGCGCGACAAGCACCGACACGACAAACTATTGAGATACCGATAATGCTTGACGGTGCTGTTATAGATCGCAAAGTTGTATCGGTTGTGGATGGTATGGCACAAACAGCTATAGACGACTTATCGTCAAGCACAGGGGGTTAGTGTGGCATTAATTAATATATTCACACCGAAAGCGCCGACGTTAGCGGGTTACGAGTTTGACGCGATACTCGAAGACACGTTCGAAGCTGAAGTTGAGTTGACAGGTTATACGATTGAGCTAGGTGCGAGAGCCGTTGACCACCGTATAATCAAACCGTTCAAATGGTCGCTAGTCGGTGCGGTTAGTAATAACCCACTTAACGCGAGTGTTACGGACTTTATCGGCGCGTTAAGTAATGACGTGGGTGGTGTACTCTCAACGGTTGCTGGTTTATCGGCGGGTTTCTTAGCTGGTAGTAGTGAGACTCGCGCAAGTTCAACGCTTGATTTTCTGATCACATTGATGGTCAGTGGTGAACCGTTTGACATTGACGCGGGTGACATACAATTAAAGAACATGGTGATTGGTCGCATTCGACGTACGAAAGACCCTGTAAACGAAAACGCACTTATATTCGAAGCAGACTTACAAGAATACCCAACGCTCGAAACGACACTGAGTAAAAACGGTGCGCCTCTATCTGAGTTAAACCCTAACGACCCTAGCTATTCTCAAGCTGTAGCAACTGTGGATTTAGGTGAGGTCACGGGAAATGTATCGAGTGCATCGGTGCTATCAACGATAGGGAGTTTGTTCGAATGATCACATTACCGTTACGTAAAGGTGCTGCTAACGCTCATTACACGTTTAACATTCAACTGGGTGAAAACTTTTTAGAGTTCACTTTAAATTATATTACACTCGCTGGGCCCGCTTGGTCTGTTGACATTCGTCGCGATGATGTATTACTCGCAGCGGGTGCGATGCTTGAACCGGGTGCTGATATACTCGAAAATTACGAAGCGGGTATCGGTAAATTGTATTTTATCGGTGAGGACGTAACACTTGATAATTTAGGTGTCGATAATAAGTTGGTGTGGGATGAGTAGTTATAACGATCGACGTTGGTCGCTTGAGGTTGACGGCGAGGTACTTATCGAAGCTGTTGCTGGCCGACAGTTTAAAGCAACGTTTCAAATACTCCACGACTTCGGCGGGTTTACTAGTTACGCTGATATAGCAATATATAATTTATCAACTGATACGATAAGTAAAGCGTTAAAGCGTGGTAAGAACATCGTTTTTAGAGCCGGCTATGTGGACTCAATCGACACTATATTTAGCGGTACAGTGCGTAACGTGTTTCCAGAACGTAGAGGGCCTAACACGATCACACGCTTGGTTTGTAGAGGTGGTAAGGTCACTGAGCAACAACCGCAAATTAATCAAACGTTAGGTGTTGACACTAAACTGATCAACATTATACGTGCGTGTGGTACAGCGTTAGGTTACCCGATAGTGATTGACGACTCACAGTTCGCAGACGTCGACCCGTATCCTTATGGGTATGCGTTACAAGGTGATCCGCGTGTGTACCTCGATGAGTTGGCACAAACCCACAAGTTTGATTACGTTATCGAAAACGAGAAGCTAGTCGTCGTTAGACAGGGTTACGCTCGTCAAGGTGCTGTGAATGTCATATCGCAATTCACAGGCATGGAAGGTATACCTGAAATATCTGACGTTGGTGTGGACGTAACGACACGACTAAACCCTAAGTTTCGTATAGGTGGTAAGTTTCGTATCGAGTCGGACTTAGCGACGTTTAATTTTAGTAACTTATATTTTCGCGACGTACCTGAAACAGCAGGGCAAGGTGAACATAAAATTATTAAGATTGAATACACTGGTGATACGTGGGGTGACTCATGGTCGAATAAGATATACGGTTTACGTATTCGTACATAAAAACACCCCGTCGCGAAACGGGGTTAAAAGGTTCTAACTTGATTGATACAGAATGTATCGGTGTTACACCACTGCTAGCGCCTCGTAACGTCTATTAAGCAGTATTTTACCGAGTGTGTAACACCGTTACATTCTAAATCGACCTACCGTCTATTATCTCAACAGTCGTTAAGTCTCGCTAATCTATCGGTCATAGCCCCGAGATATTGACCACCTCCTCAGTTACGATTCGATATTCACATCTGCGATTTGAGTACCCGTATATTTGATTACATAATTTACTCTTTTTTCAAGATTAAGTAAGGAATATCCTGTATGCACGATTAACTTTACTAGCTAGTGACGAACCTGTCAACACCTAAACGTAAATAAATTTTAAATTATCGCCGCGTGAGTGTTATACTGTGAACATATGAGTAATAAAGCAACCCTAACGGAACTTTTCAAGCGTTCACACCGTGAGCTAATGAAATCCGTCGCGACATCCATAACGGGCCATGTGATAGCATTTGACCCGACGACCCAACACGCCCAAATACAAATCGGCGTGCAACGTATCGACGTGAACGGGACAACGTTTACACCATCGCCGCTGATAGAAGTACCCGTGGCGTTTATTGGTGGGTCTGAATACTTCCAAGAACATCAAATCGACGTAGGGTCTGAGGGTACTATACATTTTTCACAACGTTGTATTGACGGTTGGAAAACGACAGGTGGTGTTGCTAATAACCCTATTCTACGTTTTCACGATTTACAGGACGCCATGTTCGTACCGGGCTTACGCTCGCAACCGAATGTAATAGTTGACCACGCGAACGATGGTATACGCTGGCGTAACAAAGCTGGTACACATTACGTGTGGTTAAAGAAAGACGGTACAATCGAAACGACTAACGGTAACTTCACAACGACGGTAAACCCTGACGGCTCGTTAACTGAAACGAACGGGGCGTACACTAAAACCGTAGCGACTGACGGCACTGTGAACATTAACGGGTTTATAATCAACCCCGACGGTTCAGCGTCAAGTCCTGTCAGCGTAACCGCACCGACCGTAACAGGTTCATCGTCTCTTGTCGTTGCTGGTAAAGAAGTTAAAGAACATACGCACGGTAAGGGTACTTACCTCGACGCGGAAGACAGGCCGCTTAAATCCGGCGATACGGGAGCATTATAATGACTGTGAGATTATTAGACGTAGACGGAGACATAACGACAAGCGGTCGTCAATTCACAACAGAAGTTGAAGAGGTCGCACAGACTGTACAGACTCGTTTACGTTTATACCTCGGCGAGTATTTCAGAGACGTGACGGACGGTACACCATGGTGGGAGTCTATTCTTGGTAAGCAAGGTACACTGTCAAACAAAGAAGCGATTATAAAAAATCGCATCATACGCACAGAGGGTGTAACAAAACTCATAGAGTTTAAAACTGATTTCGACATCAATACTCGCGCTTATACCGTGACTGCTGGTATACTTACACAATACGGATCAACAACGGTGAGCTTGACAAATGGCTGAAATAACTTTTAACGGTTACGTTATAAAAAATCAAAACACGTGGTTCGCTGAAGAGCGCCAGCTATATTTGGACATCGATCCGAATTGGAACTTAGACCCATCGACACCCGACGGTCTAAAACTCGCGTCCGACGCTGAGATATTCGCAAACCTCGACGAACTCGGCCAACGTGCTTACAACTCTAAAGACCCGAACAAAGCGAAAGACGTTGATCTAAACATCATATGTTCACTCACAGGTACGATACGCAGTCAAGGCACACCAAGCAATGTGGAATTAACTCTAACTGGTGTCGCGGGTACAGTCATTTTAGCCGGTAAACTCGTCGAGTCTGTAGTCGATGGTTCACAATGGTCGATTGACTCGAACGTAACAATCGGTGTAGGTGGTACAGTCGCAGCGACCGCAACGTGTACGACTAACGGTGCGACGGTTGCGAGCATTGGAACAATTACACGAATAGTAGACACTGTAGGTGGGTGGCAAAAAGTTACAAACCCAACGGTTGCTACGCTCGGTACGAATAGACAGAATGATTCGTCGTTGCGTCTTGAACGCGCTAAAGCTGTGTCACGCCCTGGTAATGCTCAGGTTGATAACATGCTCGGTGAGATATTCGCTGTTGAAGGTGTTCGGCGCGCTATCGTACTAGAAAACGATACGGGTGTGACTGACGCTAACGGACTACCCGAACATAGCGTTGCGCCGATTGTTGACGGTGGTACGAACGAAGATATTGCCAAGGCGATATTCCGTAAGAAGAACCCCGGGTGTAAATTACACGCCGCCGGTACAAGCGTAACAGTCCCCGACGTGTTCGACATTTACCCGAGCAACGCTCGCGACATCACGTTCAGTCGACCTAATTATGTGGATATGATCGTAAGTGTTACGATACAAAACGACGGTACATTACCTAACGATACCGATGAGCGAGTCAAACAAGCTATTATTGATTACTCGTCTGGTGAGTTAGTAGCTGCAGAGTGTGGGTTTAACGTATTAGGTTTTGACATTGGCGAGGAAGTACCAGTGTCACGCATGTACACACCTGTTAATCAGGTGATAGGTGTGTTCGGTAACTCGTACATCACAGCATTAACAGTGAACACCCTAACGTCTGGTCAAGTACCTATAGCGTTTAATGAGTTGTCACGTTGGGACTTATCGAACATAACGGTGATTATAAATGATTAATACCCGTATATATGCACAGTATCGAGATAAACCAAAAGCGGTCGCATGGTACAACATCGTACCGTCGCTTGCAGGTCAAATCTCGGACGCTTACGAACAGGTTAGGACGTCGTATAATATCGACACGGCTAACAGCGCAGAGCTTGACGTCATCGGTCGAATAGTTGTTATTGATAGAAGTTACGAGTCTAGTGTTACGTTTGAACCAGATACGTACTTCGGTGCTGATACACTCGCTGCACAGTTTGGTGGTGACGATTCACAATTTGAATCTGTCGGTGCTACGATAACCGACGAGGTTAGTAACGAGATATACAGAGTATTAATCAAAGCTAAAATAGCGAAAAACAATTCAGACGCAACACTTGACGGTGTTGTAAAAGCGTTAAGTTACATAACGAATATTAACCCGATTAGCGTAATAGACAACGAGGATATGACGTTCAGTGTGTCATTCGGTTCAGAGCTTAGCGAGATAGAACGATTCGTTTTTAATACGTTTGACATATTACCACGCCCGCAAGGCGTAGGGTTTTTGGGTTATACTGAAGAAACAGCAATTACACAGTTTGGCGGGTCGTTTGGATTCGGTGACACACGGGCCACATTCGGTCAGTATTTTGGAGCATAAACAACATGGCACTTAAAATTTTTGAGAAATTCTCACCGCGAGCGAACCCAGCGGACGCAGATTACCCATACGGTTCAATTAAAAACGAATCAGTACCGGGCGCTAAAGACGGTACACCGCTAGACGCGTCGTGGGGTAACGACATGCTCGGTTTCACCGACGCACTGCTTGACGAGGCTGGTATTACACATAACGGTTTACCTGACACGGTGCAATCTTCACAGCGCTTAGAGGCTGTTAAAACAGTGGTTAGTAAAGTTACCACAAACAACCTGTCACAATCTTATACATTCAAAACTGTTTCTGACTTCCAATCTAGTGATATAGCGTTCCCAATCGGCAAGCAAGTACGACTGCTTGATAGATACTCGTCATACACTGTTATCAGTGGCACGGGTACAGCTAATGGGTTTGACATCATAGCTAACGCCACAACAAACCAAAGCTTGGTTTTTAATGATGTTAACGGTGGGCTGATTAATGTGCGACAGATGGGTGTGGTCGGAGACTCTACCGATGGTACTGACGGTACTGACGATACAGAGGCGCTTAGGCACGCACTCACTTACCCGAGGGTTCGTGGTCTTAGGGATTTAAAGGTAAGAACAACCCAACCAATCACTATCAGTAATGAGTGCCAGTTTAAACTAATGGGTATGACTATCTACGGTCAGACAACAGCAGACGATGAGCCTTGGTTTTACATACGCAGCGATAACGTTGATGTTACCTATGGTAAGTTTGGTAACGGCGTCCTAACTGGTAAGCCTTTTGTGGTAGGTGACTATAACAACCCCGATAATGTTATACGTGGTGTTAGCTTCGGGACCAATAAATTCAATATCGGTGACATGCCAACTAATCGTGGCGTAATAAGTGCGGTGGGTAGAGTGTTCGACTTGACAGTGAGTGACAAGAATAGATTCCAGTCGGGAGCAAATTTAGGGACTAAAAATGTTGCGTGTGTAATGATGCAATTATCATCCGCAACGGTCGACGCTACTACACAACTTGGGTGGGATATTAGCAAGAATACCAGTGTGGGCATACCGTACCTGTTTAACAACTTTTCTAGCGCTTATGCGGCTAACGTTGACATTAGTAGAAACACAGTTAGAAACGGCGTGGACTCGCTAAGAACTTACCACCTGCACGATTGTGACGTATCACACAATCGGTTTATAGAATGTACTGGCTTGCTTTACATCTGGCAAAGAACAGGGTTTTCAAATAACTTGCTACAACGTTGCGGTGATGGAGTTGCCGCGGTTAAGTTTGAAACCCCATCGAGTAAAGATATATCGGATAATGACATTCGTAATAGTGTCGGAGCGGGGGCTGTGCTTGACGGTGGGAACTCTAATTTTAACTTTACTAACAATAATATTTGGCGTTCAAACGGTCCCGCACTGATAGTAAACCCGAACTTTGCTTACGGTGGCCAGATAAACGGCACGGTGATATCGGGAGGCAGGCTTACTGAGAACTTTGGTCATGGCATAACCACTAAAGTAACAAGCGCTTTACGTAACATGACCATTGACGGGGTATACATAGCTGCAAACGGCATAGGCAATGCGGGAGTTGTTGCCTGTTTACATTTTGATACAACGGCAAACCAAGAGATAAATGACTTACTAATAGCAAACTGTACGCTTAGGAATAACGACGTTGTGGGTGGTATACAGGACGCTAAAACACAAGTGGCTCTATGGTTCGAAGGGGGGACATCACACTCAAGTAGTTATAGATTTATCGATAACTTCACATATACGGACGATGTTGTAACGGACACAAGAACGGGTGGCGGCGGCGTTGCGGTAGTTGCTAACAATCTTGTTAAAACTGGCAATCTAGCAGACCCCGGATTGCTCGGTGTATCATGGTTTAACAACTATGACGAGATAGGCGCACAAACAGGGCACCGAAGAAATAACGGCACGCCTGTTGGCGCTCTAGTCCCTAGATGGCTCGGTGAAGAGGTGTTTGATACTTCTGGTCAGAACTGGTATAAATCAGTGGGAGCTAGCTTAGGCCCGTGGGATAATACAAACTGGAAAGTTATTACCTAATCTTTACTAGTGCGGTCTTTGTATAGTAAATAACAAAGACCGCACACTAAAACAACTGTAATAATTATTGCTTGTAAATCTGGCATTTTTATACTCACTTATTTAATTGACTGAATCGTCACTATATACACACTCGCACAACGTGTCAACACTTGTTATAATTAAAATTAACCAACAGATAGGAGAGTGAAGTTATGCCTGATCCAACTAAACCAGACTTACCAAAACCAAAACCGAAGAATAAGTAAATGTTATTCTTCGCACTAGCGGTAGTCTTCGGGCTACTCGCTATTAACCCCAAAGTTCGTTACATATGCTCGCTACTATGTGGGCTTAACGTGTTTTTATTAATTGTAACAACATTTTGCGATAGAAACGGTGATGCGTTATACTGGTTAAGAACAATCGGTACGACCGCTGTAGCTGTACTCGCATGTATACCGCGAACGACGATAGGTTATTACCAGTCAGTAGTACTACTAGCAACACTGTGCGCTTACACAGCGCTCGCTTACGACGTATCACAAGGGCAACACGTCTTGATTTATAACAGTTACGAAACGGTGATTTATGGACTTGTCGCTTGTCAATTTATTGGAATTTTTACAGCGATACGGTACGTTAATTATGATCACATTAAACGTGGTGTACGTAGCCTTTTACATTTACAGAGGAATCAAAGAACATGAGCGCACATTTACCCGATGCGGCCAATGCAAACATTATAGGCTCAGGAGCAACCGCCGCGACAATAGCGGGAACTAGCGCACTAGGTGTGATAAACGAGTATGCGGTCGCTCTTGGTTTGGTTTTAAGCGTCGTGTCGTTGGTTGCGGGTATATGTTTTAAGGTTTCGGCAAGTCGTAAAGAAGAGTTGAGACGTAAAGAAGAATTAGCGTATCGCACTGAAGAAGCGAGGCGAGCGCAACAACAAATGGATGCACTCGCCGCAATGGTTCAATCGATAGCTAATCGCGATTAACCCCACATATAATATCTTCGAAATAACCAAGCCCAACGCCTTGTAACATGTTCGGCGTTCGTCCGTTATCCATTTCATGTAATAGTATTTCGTGCGCTTTTTTGAGTACTTCAAGTAATTCTGCGTTGCGACGTGTAACGTCATATAATTGGTCAATCACGTCACACACTGAATGGTGTGATAACGGGTCGTGATCTTTTTCGTTTCTACCGTCGTCATAACCTGCAATGTATACTTTACGTATATCACCTTTACACTGTTCGTATGTACCCATGTCATTCACCTTGTGGAGCATTCATTAAAGTGTAAATTTCATTAAATTTATTGATAAAATCGTCGTCACTCATACCGCTATTACCTTGCCAGTGTGTACCACCTGAATTGTACGGTGAACCTTCAAAAACGTTGTCGGTAATATTACTTATAATAATGGCACTTTCAAAATCACCGTCATTATTCTCTACAAAGACTAAATAACCTGAGATGGTCGGTATTACCCATTGATTAGAGTTTGTTTTAACACAGTGTTGTTTTTTACGTTTGGAAGATTTAAGTATTCGTGCCGGTATTATTTTACCTTTTTTTATAAATTCGCCGCGAGCTTTAATATCTGCAATATTTTTAAACTTGTTATATGTAACACACATACTCGTTCACC
>Ga0193952_1000048_pt1 | contig 49922 bp, 47 predicted proteins | sample BB_3_MG_FD_140368 | JGI IMG/M metagenome (GOLD analysis project Ga0193952, IMG submission 140368) | Microbial mat bacterial communities from the Broadkill River, Lewes, Delaware, United States - BB_3_MG | ecosystem: Environmental > Aquatic > Freshwater > River > Microbial mats | place: USA... | reverse complement strand
TTTTACGATGATTTTCACGTATTAAAGAATATAGACTTTAGCGTGAAAAAAGGTGAAATTGTAGTGGTTTGTGGACCAAGTGGATCAGGTAAATCTACACTAATTAGATGTATCAATGGTCTAGAAGAAATAGATGAAGGAAATATTGTTGTTGATAATATTGATATTCATGCTAGCAAGAAAAACCTAAAAGAGATAAGAAGTGAAGTAGGAATGGTTTTCCAACACTTTAACTTATTCCCTCATTTAACAATTTTAGAAAATATTACTATTGCACAAACTTTAGTAAAAAGTGTATCAAAAGCTGATGCTTCAAAGATTGCAATGGAATTACTGACAAAAGTAAAACTAGAAGACAAGGCAAATTCTTACCCAGGTGATTTATCTGGTGGACAAAAGCAAAGAGTTGCTATTGCAAGATCTTTAGCTATGAAACCAAAAGTGATTTTATTTGATGAACCTACATCTGCATTAGATCCAGAAACAATTGGTGATGTTTTATCTGTAATGAAAGATTTAGCACAAGAGAATTTCACAATTGTATGTGTAACTCATGAAATGGGATTCGCAAAAGAAGTAGGTGATAGAATTGTATTTATGGATCATGGTGTTATTGTTGAAGAAAATACTCCTCATGAGTTTTTTAATAACCCAACATCTGATAGAGCAAAAAAATTCTTAAATGAAATATTAGTTCACTAAAGAAAAAATTTAAAGTATAGGAAAAAAAGTAAGAATGATTAAGAAAATTTTACTAGCGTTTTTATTAATTGTAAGTACAAATGTATTTGCAGATGATATTAACTTATGGAAAAAGTCAACACTAAACAAAATATTACAAAAAGGTGAATTAACAGTAGCCTTAGAACCTGGGTATTTACCTTTTGAGATGAAAGATAAAAAAGGTAGAATTATAGGTTATGATGTAGACATTGCAAAAGCTATGGCAAAAGCAATGGGTGTTAAACTTAAAATTGAAGAGACTGCATTTGATGGAATTATTGCAGGATTATTAACTAACAAGTATGATATTATTATTTCAGGTATGACTATTACACAACAAAGAAATTTAAAAGTAAATTTCTCTGATTCATATATTGTAGTAGGTCAAACTGTACTTTTAAATAACAAACTAAAAAATGAAATTAAAAAAACAAAAGATTTAGACAATCCTAAGTACACAGTAACAGCAGTACTTGGACAAACAGGTGAAATTGCAGCAAGAAAATTCTTCAAAAAAGCAAAAGTAATTACTTTTGAAACTGAAAGTGAAGCTGTATCTGAAGTATTAAATGGAAGAGCAAGTGCTTTTGTAAATGATCAACCATATAATACAGTGTTTATGGATAGTAAGGGTAAGGGGAAATTAACTCACCTTGATAAACCTTTAACTTATGAACCTTTAGCATTTGCTATTAGAAAAGGTGATCCTGATTTTCTTAATTGGTTAAATAACTTCTTAAGACAAATTAGAGAGGATAAAGTTGTTAATCTTCAAGAAAGATTATATAAAAAATGGTTTGTTGACACTAAGTGGCTACGTAAAGTTCAATAAACACAATCTTAAAACATAAGGAGAGAAAATGAAAAGATTAGTTTTAGTATTAACGCTTTTAGTTTCATCTGTTTTTGCAGATGATATTAATTTATGGAAGAAGTCTACACTTAACCAAATTTTACAAAAAGGTGAAATGAGAGTTTGTATGGAACCTGGATATATGCCTTTTGAAATGAAAGACAAAAAGGGTAGAATTATCGGTTATGATGTGGATATGGCAAAGAGAATGACAAAAGAGATGGGTGTTAAATTAAAATTATTACCAACATCTTGGGATGGAATTATTGCTGCTTTAGTAACAAACAAATGTGATATTATCATGTCTGGTATGACTATTACTCAACAAAGAAACTTAAAAGTTAACTTTGCTGACCCATATGTTGTTGTAGGACAAACAATTCTTGTTAAAAAAGAATTAGCAGGAAAAATTAAAACTGCTAAAGATTTAGATAAGCCTGAATTTACTGTTGTTACAAAATTAGGTGTAACTGGAGAAGTTGCAACTAGAAAATTCTTCAAAAAAGCAAAAATCATTACATTTGAAACAGAAGCTGATGGAGCTGCTGAAGTGTTAAATGGTAAAGCTGATGCTTTCGTTTACGATCAACCTTACAATATTTTATTCATGTCGGATAAAGGTAAAGGAAAATTAGTACACTTAGATAAACCACTTACTTATGAGCCATTAGGTTGGGCTATTAGAAAAGGTGATCCAGATTTCTTAAACTGGTTAAACAATTTCTTAAGACAAGTAAAGGGTGATAAAGTTATTGATTTCCACGAAAAATTAAATAAAAAGTGGTTACAAGATACTGCTTGGTTAAAAAGAGTTCAATAATAAATGGCAAAAAAACAATCATTCGGTCAGAATAGAACAGCAGGGCATATGATCGCCCTGCTATTTTACATAGCGTTAGGATACTTTTTCTTCAATGCTGCATCAAACATGAACTATGTTTGGAAATGGAATTCAGTTCCTAAGTATTTTATGTATGAAGAAGTAATATCAGTTGAGGCTCCAAAAGATGGAAAACTAGTATTTGAAGATGGTAAGTACTATATTCAAGGTGATGAAAAAGTTCAACTTGAAGATATAGATAGTAGTTTTTCATTTGAATATGAAATTGGAGAAGAATTATATGAAGGTGATGCGATTGCATCTAAAAGTGAAACAAAAGCAGGTCCTGTATTAAACGGTCTTTGGGTTACTCTAAAGATTTCATTTTTTGCTGCGATTTTAACTTTTATAATTGGTATTGTAGTTGCCTTGATGAAGCTTTCATCTTTAGTATTTGTAAGAGATATTGCAACTGTATATATTACAATTGTTAGAGGAACACCTCTGCTTGTTCAAATTTTCTTATTCTACTTTATTGTTGCAAATATATTTGAATTAGAAAGATTTATTGCGGGTGTTTTATCACTTGGTGTATTCTTTGGTGCGTATATGGCAGAGATTTTAAGAGGTGCTATTCAATCTATTGATAAAGGGCAACTTGAAGCTGCAAACTCACTTGGTATTTCAAAATTCCAAGCAATGAGACATATTATATTACCACAAGCTTTTAAAAGAGCATTACCAACGCTAGTTGGAGAAATGATTGCACTTATTAAAGATTCATCTTTAGTATCTGTTATTTCTATTACAGACCTTACTAAAGTTGGTAAAGAGATTGTTGCAAATACCTTCTCACCTTTTGAAACATGGATTGTTATTGCCTTGATTTATTTATCAATCACATCTGTACTTAGTTTTATTGGACATCGATTAGAAAAGAAAATGGCTGCTAAAGGTGGTATGAGCTAATCATGTCAAACTTCTTTGATTTATTATTGCAAAACTCTATTACGTTTTTTGCGATAATGGACCCTATTGGTGTTAGTGCACTAGTTTTATCACTAGTAAGCGCTAATATCACTAAACATGAAATGAACAAGGTTGCTTTTAAAGCAACTATGACTATTATCATCGCTTTTATTGTTGTTATGATTACAGGTGATTTTGTATTAAAATTATTTGGAATAGATCAACACTCACTAAAAGTTATGGGTGGAGTTGTACTATTTTTAACTGCACTTCAAATGGTAAATAGTAAAGCTAAGAAACAAACTAAAGAAGAAGAAAAAGAAGCTAAAGAACAAGAAGATTTATCTGTAATACCTATTGGTATTCCAATTACTTTTGGACCTGGGCTTTTTACTACTATTATTATCTTCCAACAAGAAGCACATACTGCAACAGATATTAGTGCTTTAGTAGTTGCTTTTTTAATAAATGCTCTTATAATTTATCTTGCATTTAAAAACTCATTTTATATTAAAAAATATATGGGTATTACAGGTCAGAATATTATTACTAAACTTATGGGGTTAATTGTTGGAGCAATTGCTGTTCAATTTGTCGTAAGTGGATTAGTAAATTTATCAAAGGGATATTTAGGTGTTTGATGTACTTTTAAAGGGTTATATAGTTACTTTCTCACTAATAGTTGCTATTGGTGCGCAAAATGCTTATATCTTGAAATTAGGTCTTATGAGACAATATGTTTTGTTAGCTGTTTCTTTATGTATTTTATTTGATTTTATTCTTATTGCTGCTGGTGTTTTAGGTTTAGGTTTTTTTATAAAAGGAAACCAAATCCTTATAAACTCTATTGCAATTATAGGAATAGTTTTTTTATGCTCTTATGCTTTTCTCTCTTTTAAGTCAGCATTTAAAAACGAAAGTCTTAAAATTGATGATCAAATAAAAACTAATCCTTTAAAAAAAGTGATTACTATGCTTTTAGTTTTCACTTTTTTAAATCCTCATACTTATCTTGATACGGTATTATTAATTGGTGGAATTGGTGCAAATATTTCAGATGATTTAAAAGTATATTTTTTATTAGGAGCTATAAGTGCTTCTGCTACTTGGTTTACTCTTTTAGGCTTTGGAGCTAGATTTTTAATCCCACTATTTAAAAAACCAATAACGTGGAAAATACTTGATATCTCTATTGGTATTGTAATGTTATTAATTTCATACTCACTTATTGATTTAATCGTTTATTAGGTATTATATATATAACTAAAGGGTTATATTATGAATACAAGTATAGAAAAAATCGGATATTTTAACACTGTTTTAGATCCCTTCAATGGGATCACCATAGATCAAAAAGACCTGCCAGATACTAAAGAAGAATTCGAAGTAAATCTTGATTATCTTATTGATGAAACAAAAGATAGAAGAAATCTTATTTGGATATATATAGATATAAAAAACTCAGATTTTATCCCTGTTGCTACTTCTAAAGGCTTCTTTTTTCATTCATGTGATGAAGATTATATTCTAGTTGTAAAAAGACTTATTCCAAATGCTATTATTCCAACTGCTGCAAATCACACTTTAGGTGTGGGTGCTGTTGTAATTAATGAAAACAATGAAATCTTAGTTATAAAAGAGAGAGTTTCAACTTTAGGATATAAACTTCCAGGAGGGCATATTGATAATGGTGAAATGATTTCAACTGCATTAGTTAGAGAAGTAAAAGAAGAGACTGGAATTGAAGTAGAATTTGAATCAATTTTAAGCCTTGGACACTTCTTCCCTCATCAATTTCATAAGTCAAATTTATATGTCGTTTGTTTAGCAAATGCTAAAACTTTTGAAATAAATATAGAAGATACACATGAAATTGTAGATGCAAAGTGGATGGATGTTAATGAATATATAAATGATGATAATGTACTTCCATATTCTAAAGCAATAGTTCTAACAGCACTAGAGCATCGAGGTTTTAAGTTGGCAAATCATCATACTTTGAATCATATAAAAAAGAATTTCGAGCTATTCTTTCCAATAAATAAATAGCAATAATATAGCTTTTTTATTAAAATAAAGTATAATACACTTTTAATAAATAAAAGGGAAAGAATGGAATATAAATCACAAAGAATAGTGATGTACGAACATTTAAACTCTGCTGGTATCCTTTTTGGAGGAAAAGCAATGTCTTGGATTGATGAAGAGGCAATTATTTTCGCAGCAGATTTACTTGAAACAATTAATTTAGCAACTTTAAAGATAAGTGAGATAAAATTTGAAAATCCAGCTAAATTAGGAGATATTTTATTATTAGGAACAGAACTATATAAAACTGGAAACAGTACTATTACTTTAAAATGTGAGATTAAAAACAAAACTACAAATAATGTAATAGTAAGAGTTGAAGAAGTTGTAATAGTTGCCTTAGATGAAAATAAAAAACCTACTCCTCATAAACTGGCAAAAAAGAAATAGGAATAAATAAATGAAACAAATTATATCAACTAAAAAAGCTCCTGATGCTATTGGACCATATAACCAAGCTACATCATTTGAAAAATTAATTTTTACATCAGGACAAATTGCACTTGACCCAGAAACTATGGAAATAGTAGAAGGTGGAGTTCAAGAACAAAGTAGACAAGTAATGGAAAACTTAAAAGCAGTATTAGAAGAGGGTAATTCTTCTTATGAAAATGTTTTAAAAACTAACTGTTATTTATCAGATATGGATAACTTCGCAGCTTTCAATGAAATCTATGGAGAATATTTTGGAGCTGATACAGCACCAGCAAGAGCTACAGTTGCAGTAAAAACTTTACCTAAGAATGTTTTAGTTGAAGTAGATGCAATCGCTTTTAAAAACTAGAGAATTTCTCTAGTTTTTACTTAAAATAGTATAACAGCATTAGCTGCTGTTCTTAAAAGTATAAGCATACCAGAAAGCCCCATTTTTGAATAATCTTTTATATCTTTCATTGTAGAGTTTTCATCTCTTTTGAATTTAAATTTTGGACCAACTTCTTTTATTAGTTTTTCACCGTCGAAAATAAGGTATTTAATGTCTACGCTTCTATTGTCTTTTGAATTAATTTTATATTTTAATGTATAAATGTTGTTTTTAGATACTTCTATTTCTAGATTAGTTTCATATGTATATGGAATATTTATAAAATCAGTCTCTATTGTGATTTTATTTAGACCTTCTTTTAATAGATAGTATTCTTTATCATCTTTTGTATATGCTTCTATTTTCTTAGTATTTATCTCACTTATTCTTGATTGGATAATACATGTTGAAGAGTCTTTTTGTTTATAACAAGGTTTATTTTCTAAATAAGAATTTTTGCTTAATTCTTCTTTTGAGATAGATTTATGTGCACATGCACTAAAAGAAAAAACTATAAATAAAAGTAGGGTGTATTTGAAAAATCTGTAAATTAGCATATGCTCTCCATATTAAAAAGCATATACTATAATAAAAAAGTTAATTAAAAGATTATTTAAACTACAAACATCAGTTTTGCAAGAATAACTATACAAATTCCAGTAACTAATACAAACTTATGAAAATGTTTCATTATAGGATGTGGTGGCTTTTTTACTAACTTTCTAGATAATGAATAAACTATTCCAGACGCAATAATCATAGCAAGTATAAATTTGATAAGTAATAGTATTTGAAGTGGTGTATTAAACATACCTGCATCTGAGTTTATATATTTTGAAAACATAAATCCCCCAGATAAAATAAGAATCAAAACAGAAATAGGAAATATCTTCCTAGCTCTATTTGAGATAGCATTCATTACATTTTGATGTTCTTCATCATTTAGTACTTTTTTCATAGCTGGAAGTACAACAACATCAGCAAATACAAAACCGATAAAAATAATAGCGCATAATAAGTGAATAACTAAAGCAAGTGTATATGACATGAAATATCCTTTTAATATTTATCTGTAAATTAAACTACAAACATCAGTTTTGCAAGAATCACAATAGCTATTCCTAAAACTAAAGCATAAGTATGAAAATAGTTCATAAAAGCAACAGGTTCTTTTTTTGTAAGTTTACAGTACATAGTGTATATAACTCCAAGAACGATAAGAAGTACAAAAAACACTTTAATCCATAATAAGACTTGCATTGGTGTATCAAAGTAGCCTAAAGTACTGTTTATGTACTTTGTAAACATATAACCACCTGTACCCATAAGTAATAAAACTATTGGCGGATAGATTTTAAGACCTCGTCCTACAATTGCTTCAATCATATTGTCATGGAACTCTTGTCCAAATTTGTTTTTAACTGCTGGGAAAACTATAACATCTGCGAAAATAAAACCTATGAAGATTATTGCACTTAGAAGATGAATGATTAGTATTAGTGTGTATTCCATTTTGAAATCCTTGGAAATATTTAAATTAATATGATAATTGTAATCAATATTGTGGATTTATTTATTGATAATAATCAATAGATTGGGTTTTATTTTTGGATTTAGGGATTTGTTAGTTGTGATATTTCGACTTTTTCTTTTTAGTAAAGAAAAAGTAGCAAAAAGAAAATCGTGAGCTAGGTTCCCAAATAGCTAAAAAATGAAATAAAATCTTAAAATTTGAAAACTCGCTCCACTCAAACAGTTCAAATTTCTTTACAGATTTAATTTAATTTTTCTTTACGCTATTTTGAAAATGCTCACATCTAGTGTATTAAGTTTTTGTATTCTTAAAAAAATGTTCATAATATTTATTAGAATCATTTTCATCACCTATTGCAATATCAAGTAAAAGTTTTAATGTTAACATTGTTCCCGAAAAGACTTCTTCTTCGTTAATTTCATTTTCATAGTATTCACTACTTGTAGGTATCTCTACATTTAATATCCACCACTTCTCAATTTTAGAAAATAAATCAATCATTTTATTTAATAAATCAATAAAGTCATCTTCAGGTGTATTCACAATAAAATCTAGCATTTGATGTGCTAATTTATTTCTAAATGTATTAATTTTATTAAAATCTTCTATATCTTTGTCGTTTATAGCTTCTTCATTTTTCAACCAAACTAATGATGATTTTAAAGGACTTTTAGCTAATGTTAAAACTTTTTCTTTATATTTATTATTATAAATAAATCCATTATCATCTATCCCTTCAATAAAAAAATCTTTTAATCTATTAATAATACTATCTTTTAAAATTTCAAATGAAGTTAAATATACAGAACCTACTATTAAATTTGTTTTTAATGAAGTTGGATTTAAAAATCTTTCCCACGATTCTGTATTTTTAGTCAATAATTATCCTTTAATTTTATACACTACTTTAAACTCAATCCAACTCTCTGTTTCTCTAAATCAACACTCACAACTTTTATCTTTTCTAAATTTTGATTGATACTTAGAACTTCACTTGGGTGATTGATTCTTTTCTGGCTTATTTGTGAGATGTGAAGTAGAGCGTCATTTTTTAGTCCTATATCTACAAAAGCTCCGAAGTCTGTGATATTTCGCACGATTCCACTTAGAATAAATCCCTCTTTTAGGTCTTCTATTTTTGTTACATCTTGGGCAAATTTTACTTGATTAAATTCACTTCTTACATCATATCCTGGTTTTTTTAACTCTTGGATAATATCGTTTAGTTTTAGTGGTGTTGTATTTAGTTCATTTGCTATTTGCTCTATTTGATTATCTCTTATATCTTCTATACTGTATTTTTTTTGTAAATTCTTTGTTACTGTGTAATCTTCTGGGTGAATAGCTGTATTATCAAGGATTGATTTCCCATCTTTGATTCGAAGAAATCCTACAGCTTGCTCATATGCTTTTGCACCTAAACCTTTTACTTTTAGTAGTTCATTTTTACTATTGAATTTTTTGATACTATCTCTATGTTCAATTATATTTTTTGCTAGTTTTTCTGAAATACCTGAGATAAAAGATAGTAGTTTATATGAAGCAGAGTTTAAATCAACTCCTACTTTATTTACTAAATCTACTGTAGTATTCTCTAGTTTTAAGCCTAACTCTTTTTGGTTTACATCATGTTGGTATTGACCAATTCCTAGAGATTTTGGGTCAATTTTAACTAGTGTTGCCATAGGGTCACGAAGTCGTCCTGCTATTGAGATAGCTCCTCTTATTGTTACATCTAGATTTGGGTACTCGTGCACTGCTATTTTAGAAGCTGAATATACACTTGCACCTATTTCACTTACAATTGCGTAGTTTATATCTAGATTATTATCTTTGATAAGATTTGAGGCAAACTCTGCTGTTTCTCTTGATGCTGTACCATTTCCAATAGCTATAGAAGTTACACCATATTTTTTGATAAGAGCTAATACTGTTTTATTTGAAGCTTCTGTATTTTGTTTTGGTTTAGTTGGATAGATTACATTTGAATCTAAATAAATTCCATTTTCATCTATAACTGCAAGTTTACATCCAGATACAAAACCTGGATCCATTCCTAAAATCACTTGATTTACTAGTGGTGCTGTTTGAAGTAACTCTTTTAGGTTCTTTCCAAAAAGCTCAATTGCTTCAGAACTAGCTTTTTCTTTTAAAGTGTTTATAGCTTCTCTTTTTAAACTTGGAAGAAGTAGTCTTTTTAGACCATCTTTATATGCATCAAAAACTATATCTTTAGCTGAACTAGCCCATGATGGGATTTTATATTTTTTGATATTTTCTAAAATATGCTTTTCATCTATATCTACTTTAATAGATAATTGTTTTTCATTTACAGCTCTTAAAATTGCTAGAGTTCTATGTGATTTGATATATTTTATTTTTTCAACTTGATTTGCAAAACTTGAATAAACCCCAGATTTATCAAACTCTTTTCCTTCTTTTATCTGAATTTCACCCCAGTTTGAAATCATAGATCTAAGAATCTCTTTTGATTTAAAATCATCGGCATATCTTTGAGCTATGATATCTTTTGCTCCAGTTATTGCTTCTTCACTTGATTTGATATTTTTATTTATAAATTGTTTTGCTTTTTGTTCTACTTCTTGATTTGTATATTTTAAACATTGGATTATATTTGCTAGTGGTTCAAGACCATTTTCTATTGCACTAGAAGTTCTTGAAGATTTTTTATCTTTAAAAGGTGCATAGATATCTTCTAATGCTTGTAAAGTTTTAGCTTCTTTTAGACTATTTTTTACTTTGTCATTTAAAAAGTTTTTTTCATCTAAAAGATTAATAATCTCTTCTTTTCTTTTAAGAAGTTTTTGTGAATAAGTGAATACTTCCTCAAAAGCTCTTAAGTCTTCATCTGTAGCATTTCCAGTCTCATCTTTTCTATATCTAGCAATAAAAGGAATAGTACAACCTTCATCAATTAATTTGATGATATTTTCTATTGCTTTATTTGATAAATTTGTTTCTTCTTTTATAAGTTTTAGTAAGTCATTAGTCAAGTGTAACTTCCTTGAAATCACTTCTTGTATTTTTAAGTGGAGTATTTTCTTGTGCTCTTACAGTATAAACAAATGAAATCTTTGCATTATCACTAGCATTTTTATTTGCATGGTGAAGTGTTTTACAATGGAAAAGTACAACATCACCTTTTTTAAGATTTGAAGAAGTTCTTGTTTTTATAAGTTTTTGGTTCTCTTTATTTTCATCTAAGAAGTTAGAGTCTTCATCAAACCTGTCTTTTGAAAATTCAATCTTATGTGATTTTGGAATAAATTCTAAAAGACCATTTTCTAAAAATTCATCACCTAAACTTAACCATACTGATACTAAGTTATCATTTTTGAAATGCCAATAACGTCTATCTTGATGCCAAAATGTTCTAGTACTTTCATGGGGAAGTTTAGTCATGATTGAGTTATGATGAGCTAGTGTAAGTACTGGCGTATCCTTTAAAATTTGTTTTAAAATAGGTCTCATCTTATCTGATGTCATCCACTCTTTAAATACTTCTTCTCTATCATATACTTGTCTTAATCTTCGAACAGTTATATCATCTTGTGACACTTGCATATATTCTTGTTCACTCTCAATAGGAGCTTGCTTTCTATGTAAGTGTTCTTTTGCTTTTTCTAGAATTTGATCACATAAATTAATATTGGCAAAATCTCTTAGGATTAAAAAACCATTTTCATTAAATTCATCAAGTTGTTCTTTTGTTAATTGCATTTCTTCTCTTGTCAAAATTATTTTACTCTATTATAGTGAAACTTCCATTTTTATTTGATTATATCGCCATTCTATCAATTTATAATTTATACTTATAATAGTTGATTTATTTTTATTAATTATAATATTTAATTATTATATAAGCATAAGAATTTTATAATTCATTAGTTTTAGTAATAATACTAAGACTACTAAATATAAGGAGTAGTTATATGAAAAGAGGATTATTATCTTTTGCTTTAGTTTTTGCACTTTTTTTACCAAATTTATTAAGTGCTAAAGATGCAAAAGGATTAAATGTAGTTTTAACTGCAAAAGATGCGCAAACACAAATGATGGCAATGGTTTTATCTATGATGACTTTAAACCAGAACAAAGAGGTTAATGTAGTACTTTGTTCAAATGCAGGTGATTTAGCAGTAAAAGGAATGAAAAGTAAAGTTTTAAAACCTAAAAATAAATCACCTAAAATGCTTTTAAAAGGTATTATCAAAAAAGGTGCAAGGGTTTCTGTTTGTCCACTTTATTTACCAAATGCCAATAAAGATAAATCAGTACTTTTAGATGGTATTACAGTAGCAAAACCAATGGATGTTGCAAAACAACTATTAAACAAAGAATACCAAAACTTAAGCTACTAAATAACAAAAGTAAGAGAAAGCTTCCTTCTCTTACTTTCTTTTCTCTTCAACTTTTTTAAATTATTTATTACTATATTACAATCTTTATTATGTATTTAATGTTCAATAATATATAGTCGATTAATTTAATATACTATCTTATTATCTTGATAATAGTTCTTAATAAAGGCCTTTGTCAAATATGTAGTAATTTAATCAGGATTAAATTTAATGAGTATTTTAGAATAAATTGATATAATTGTCTAAATTTTTATATTTTTTCAAGTTTACTTTAAAATGTAATTAAAATAAGATATTATAAAACATATAAATCAATAGGAGTTAACATGGCCGAAAAAGAATTATCAGCAGTAGAACAATTAAAAGCTTCACGTAATCCATTAAGAGTAGTAGAAGATATGTATAAAGAAGCACAAGAAGGTATTCCTTTAAGTGATGATTATATTGGTCTTTTAAAATGGTACGGAATGTATCCACATATTAATGCTGAAGGTACAGAAGATAAAAAGTACTTCATGAAAAGAATCAAATTAACTGATACAAAAATGAACTTAGCACAACTAGAAGTTATGGCTAAAATTGGTACAGATTATGCACAAGGCTTAGTTGATTTTACTGATAGACAAAATGTACAGTTTCACTTTATAGAAATCAAAGATATTCCTGCAATATTTGAATTATTAGAATCTGTTGGACTTACATCTAGAATGGCATCTGGTGATGGACCAAGACCTATTATGACGTCTCCTGTTGGTGGAATTGATGCAGATGAAATTATTGATGGAAGTATTTTAGCTAGAGACATTGATACATATTTTGACCAAAATGAAGAAAGATTTAATAACTTCCCTAGAAAATACAAGATTGGTATTTCTGGATGCTCAAGACATGCTGCCGCTCATGAAATTCAAGATGTTGCATTTACAGCATTTAAAGCTGAAAATGATGAAGTATTATTTGATTTAACACTAGCTGGTGGATTATCAAAATCAAAACAAATTGCATATAGAGCTAATAGATATGTTAAACCTGATCAAGTTAGAGATGTAGCTGTTGTATGTGCTGAAATCTTTAGAGATCATGGAAATAGAGCTAATAGAAATAAAGCAAGAGTTAGACACTTAGTAAATGACTGGGGATTAGAAAAGTTTGTTGCTGAGATTGAAACTAGAATAGGTTACTCTTTACAAGAAGGTTTAGTAGAACCAAAAATTACTCCTTTTGAAAATAGAGATCATTTTGGAATTCATAAAGCAAAACAAGATGGAGAATCATTTATTGGATTTGCAACTAATTCTGGAAGAGTAGATGGAAATGACTTCCAATTAATGAGTGATATTTGTAAAAAATATAATGCTGGCGGTATAGCTTTAACTTCTACTCAAAACTTTATTGTTTATGGTGTAAAAGATGAAGTAGCTCAAGCTTTAGCTGATGAATTTGATGCATTAGGTTACCCATATGCTCCAACACCTTTTAGAGCTAGATTACAGTCATGTACTGGAAATGAGTTCTGTAAATTTGGTATTACAGAAACTAAAGAATATGCTAAAAGAGTTGTTCTTGAGTTAGAAGAAAAGAACCCTGAGTTTACTGAGCAAGTTATGATTGCAATTTCTGGTTGTGGTAATGCATGTTCTCAACCTCAAATTTCTGATATAGGTTTTGTTGGAACTAAGATGAGAAATGAAGCAGGTGACAGAGTTGAAGGTTATGATGTACTTCTTGGTGGTCACTTAGAAGGTGAAAAAGGAAGTAGAATTGCACATAAAGCTGGTGTAAAAGTTGAAGCTACTAAAGTAGTTGATTTTGTAACAGATTTAATTGCTGCATATAAAGCTGATAATTTAGGTCAAGATACTTTTAAAGCATATTTAAACATAGTAGAACTTGATAAATAAAAAGAGGAGTTAATCTCCTTTTTTTAGTATAACTTTCCAAATCTTTCCATATATATTAAATAAACTCTCAAATCAAATTCAACTTGATGATAATCTTTTTGAATATAAGTACATAAATTATAAAAAGCTTTATTGTGCTCTTTTTCTTTTAAGTGGGCTAATTCATGTACTACAATCATCTCTAAAAACTCTTCAGGAACATTTTTAAATAAAGAAGCAACTCTTATTTCATTTTTGGCTTTTAGTTTATTTCCTTGAACTCTAGATACAAAGGTATGCATACCCAAGGCGTTGTTGATTACATTTATTTTTCCATCAAATTGTATTTTTGATAATTGGAATTTTTTAAAGTACTCATTTTTTAAATCCATTACATAATTATACAAAGCCTTATCAGATTTAATATTGTGAGCTTTTGGATATTTTCTTTTTATTAAGTCGCCAAGTTTGCCATTGTCAAGTTGAGTTTTTATAGTATCTTGTAGGTTTTGTGGGTAGTGTTGTATTTGTTTCATGGGTAGTATTATATATTAAATTTTTTGTTATAATGCTTCAATTATTGGAGTAAATATGAATATTTTAAATACAAAGAGATTAATTCTAAGAAATATTACAAAGGAAGATTTTCAAACTTTATATGAAGAAATATTTTCTGATTATGAAGTTGTTGAGAATACTTTTGGATCAACAATGTTTTCGCAAGAAGAGACTTATAAATTTCTATTAGAAAATGGAAACTTTGATTCTAATATAGGCTTATCAGTTATAAAAGTGAAAGAAACAAATACAATTATTGGAGTTGGTGGAGTTTTACCTTGTACATATCTTGATGAATCTGATTATGAAATAGGATTTATTCTAGAAAAACAATCTTGGGGAAAAGGTTATGCAAAAGAGATTGGTTCTGCTCAAATTGAACAAATAAGAAATGAACTGAAAAAAACTAGAGCTTTAGCTGTTGTTTCACCTATTAATAAAGCATCAATAAAATCTTTGAAAAACTTAGGTTTTATATATGAAAAAACTCTTGTAATTCCAAGAGGTGAGCGTTTAGTTTATTCTTTGTCTTTTGATTAAAAGAAGGGAATTAAATCTCTTCTTTTATTTTTTCTAAATCGTTGATTTTATCAACATACTGTGCTTCTTTTGATTTAACAAAATTTATTCTATCTTCATTTAACTCTAAATATTGTTCTTTAGAATATTTAACAACTTTAAATAAGTAGTTTCTTTTTGATGTTAAGAAGTCTTCAATTTTTTCAAAGCCAAAGTTTGCTTTTAATTTTGTAAGAATTTCATCTTCTCTTGGATGTTGAATTGCAAATCTAGATGGTTCTTTTTTATATAGTTCTTCTGATTCAAGTATTTGTTGTTCAAAGTGAGCAATAGTAGCTTGCGTAGTTTGAATATATGAATAAGATAATGCACCATTAAAGTATGCGAATTTTTTTCTAAGAGCTGATATATTTTCTAAAATAGATTTATGGAAAGTTCTTAATACATTTTCATATACTTTCGCAGCAAAGTGTCTTGTATTTGAAAACTCTAAATCAGAAGCAATTTCTCTATGTTTTTTAATAAGCTCATATGGTTCTTGCCATTTTTCAATCTCAGAAGCAATATTTCTATAAACATTCCTAAAGGCTTCATCTGTACTTAACTCTACATTTTTAAGTAGTTTGATTGATCTTTTAAACATTTTATCAATAGTTTGGTCATCATAGAAAAGATTTTTATATACATTATCTGAATCAATCCAGAATGTTTCATAATCAAACTTTTCAATTTTTTCTGATTTTAAGAAGCCACTTTTTGATTCTTCGAATCTTTGAGATGTTTTTCTTTTAATATTTTTAAAAGTTTCATTTGCAATTTTTTCCATAATTGATTCTAATGAATTATAAATAGTGAATAACTCTTTAGAATATTTTTTATGAATATCATCAAATGCGGCTAAAGTATCATTTTTGCATGATTTTAAAACAGAACATAAAGCATCATAAACACCAATAATTGTTTGGTACTCTTTGATTAAAATATCACAAACACCTTTTAGGTCATTTTTAATTGCATACTCTTTTGATTCTTCTGCTTTTGGTCTCATTTCATTTTCGATGAAATCTAATACATCTTGAATATTAGATTCTTGTAAAAGCTTCATATTTGATGTAATATCAGTATATTTAATATCTACTAACTCTTTTTGGAAAGAATCAAATTTGTCTTTAAAGAAGTTTAGATTTCTAGCATCTAAGTTTTCATTTAAATCTTTTTTGAAATCTTTTAAGATAGTTTCAACAGAGTTTTCAATTAAAACTGATTTTTGATGTGCTCTTGAATCAAGTGCCATTTTAGCTGAGATTGGTGTAACCTGTGCAAAATATTTTGAGAATTTCTCACTTACATATTTTGTTGTAGTTTCAACTTGTTCTTCAGAGAATTTATCTTTTTGATTTAAAACACATAAAGTTTTATCTTGGAAGTGTTCCATATACTCTTCTAAGATTTCTGCTTCTGATTGTTTACCTGCATTATCAATAAGTGTAAGCCAAATAATACCACCAACATCTCTTAATACACTTCTTGTTGTATCTGTATCACTTTGAGACTGTGAATTAAGACCTGGAGTATCTACAAAAGAAATCTCTTTTAATATGTCCATTGGAGCATAAAGAGTTAAGTATTTAATATCATGCATCTCATCTTGTCTTTGATCTGTAAAGTCTGAAATTGCTTCTATAGGAGCATACTCTTGAGCTCCAGAATAATAAGTGATTTTTAGTTTATACTCTTCACCATAATTAATAAAGTTTACTTTTGATGTAACTGGTGTAATTCCAGTAGGTAAAATATTTCTTGAAAGTAGGGCATTTAAAAATGTTGATTTTCCAGCTGAAAATTGTCCTGTAATTGCAACTTCCATAGGGTATCGAGCACGTCTAATTTGTTTATTTATAATACGCTCTAATTGTCTAGATGGTAAAAACTTTTCATCTAGTAATTTATCTTGTATTTTTTTAATATCACCAACAAGTGAATTATCATAAACCACTTCTTTTTGTGTATAAGTTTCTTTAAACTCGTTTACAAAACTTTCTAAAATTTTTAAAGTTGCACTCATTAGTTTAATCCTTTCACAGTAGAAGATATACTTTCTAGTTTTTTGATTTGTTTATGTATTTCAATAGATTTACCAGCTCTATTTTCATCATTTTTTTCAAATGATGAGATTTGATTTTGTAAAATCTCTTCATCATTATTCATTTTTTCTTCAAATGATTTCAATGGAGCATTTAATGTATTGAAAAATGATTCAATTAAAAGATTTGAAACTTTATTTGCTTTACTTTTAATATCTTGCTCAATACTTGTAAATTGACCTTTAATAAAGGCTTCAATTTCCCTATCAAGTTCGTTTATCTTATTTGCTTTTGATTTTGATACAGAACCAGTAATTTGAGAAACTAAAACTTCATTGTTTCCTGTTAAGAATCCAGTTTTAAAATCATCTTGGAAAAAACCTCTTGCATCAAAATTATCATTTTTATGTCCGATTGAGAACCCAAAATCTTGATACTTTTGTTCACATTGTTCCCCAATAGTTTGAGACTTCTTGATAAATTTATATCTATAATCTCTAATAACATCAATAATCCCATCTTTAATTGCAGTTTCAACAATAACTTTGATTCTTGAGTTTTCAGGTCTTTTTTTAGTCTTTTCAAATGTATATCTTACATCTGAAACAACTCTTTGTTTTATTACATTTTGAAGTTCAATAAGCTCAGATTCTAAAAATGTTTCAAGTGACTCAATATAGTTTTTGGAATCATTTTTATAGTAGTTTATATCTTCTTTCATAGCTGTGAAGATTCTCTCATTAACTACTTTCTTTTTATTAAACTCTTCAAGTTCAAGTGTTAATTCTTCTTTGGATTTTGATAAAAGTTTAAGTTCATAATTTAAAGCTTGATTTTCATCTTCAATACTTTTTAGAACCTGAGATTTACCAGATTGGATAATTAGTTCACCTTTTTGTGAGTTTGATCCAAATAAAGTTTCATTTAAATAGTTTTCAATTTCTAAGATACCAGTATCTTCAATAGTAAATCCAGCATCTAAAGCTTCTTGTTCTCTTCCTGTTCTATGCAATAATGCCATTTTCCCAGAAATAGGAATAAACTTGATAGTTTTTAAAATATAATCAAGTTGCGAATCTTTATTTTGTGCTTTTAACTGTTTTTCAATAGATGATTTAGTGTAAGAAATTACTTCTTCTAATTGTTGTTTTGAAACAGTATCAGCTCTTGTAATTACAACTAATAGTTTTGAAATATTTTGATATAAAAGTGCATCAATAATAAACTCAACATCTTTTAAAGTAGCACTTTGAGATACATTCATTAGGTGAAGCATCATATCACATTGAGATATATACTCTTTTGTAATTTCTTCCCTTTGAATAACTGGGTCATCAAGACCTGGAGTATCAACTATTTCAATACCATCAGATAGGAAATCTAAGTTGGAACCTAGTTCAACATATTTAACTAAATTACATCTTTTACCTTCAGCTTCTGCTGATGTATATGAAGATAAGTCTTTAATATCAACTTCATCATATCTAGATTCAGGTTTTATATATGATTTTAATTTATCACCAAATATTTCATTAGTTTCATTAACATATTTTCTCATTGATTCTAGTTCATCTGCTGATTTAACTATTCTATCCCATTCATTTTGGTTCCAGTAAAATACTTTTGCATTTTCAGTTGGATTGTGTTTTACAATAGTTAAGTTTGCAGTTTCAGGAACAACAGCAGATCCTAAAATTTCTTTTCCCATTAGTGCATTTAGCATTGTAGATTTACCAGCATTCATAACACCAGTAATTCCAATTGAGAATTTTTGATTATTTAAATAATCTGTAACTTCATTTAGATTTGTTCTAACTTTTTCATTTGAAGCATTATTTACAAGCTCTTCCACAATATTTTCAAGTGAAGCTTTTAAATCTTTAAATGATGTTTTATTTTCATCTAAATCAATACTATCATTTTTATGAATTTCATCTTCTTTAATATTTAGTTCTTGATGATCAAATAAAGAAATCAATTTATCATAATTTTGGCTATTTAAAATTCCACTTGATTTTAAATAATCAAAAGACTCATGTAGTGTATCCACATGTGATCTTGATGGATTTGATTCAACACACTCTACAACATTATGTTGTAAATGATTTAATTCACTTAAATTACTTGGTGTCTTAATATTTAATTGTTGACATAAAGTTTTAAATGATGTTAATGGTAAAAACTTTTCATAATCTTTTCTTGTTGCACTTAATATTAAGGCATATATTGAAAAAGTTTCATCTGTAAGTTTTGCATCTATTGGCTCAACATCTAAATCTTGTTCAAATGTAATACCATGATATAGTAAAAAATAGTCGTTTGCTAGGCTCATTATATCTCCCTAAAATATAAAAAGTTAAATATCAAAATTGATACTTAACTTTTCATACGTTTATAATGAATACAAAAAGGGTAAACCCTTTTTGTAATTATCTTAATGCTACTAATTTTCTTCTTAAGTAAGCAATTTTATTTTGTAATGGTAAGTGCTTTGGACAATGATCTTCACAAGCTAATAATGACATACAACCGAAAATTCCGTCGTCATCACCGATTAACTCATAGAAGTCTTCAGCAGTTCTTTGATCATGAGGATCTACTTCAAATCTTGCAACTCTGTTTAATCCAACAGGTCCAACGAAGTCAGGTCTCATAAGTTTAGTACCACAAGAAGCAACACAAATTCCACACTCAATACATCTATCAAGTTCGAAAGTTTCATCAGCTACATCTGGATCAACTCTTTCTTCCATCTTAGTAATATCAACTTCTTCATTTGATACAATCCAAGATTGAACTCTTTTAGACATATCATCCATCCATTTACCAGTATTTACTGATAAATCTTTGATTAATTCGAATGCTGGCATAGGCATTAATTGTAATACACCTGTTGGGTAGTTAGCAATTAGTGTTCTACAAGCAAGTGCAGGTTTACCATTTACTACCATTCCACAAGAACCACAAATTCCCGCTCTACAAACGAAGTCAAAAGATAAATCTGGATCGTATTCTTCTCTAATTTTCATTAATGCAATGAAAAGAGTCATACCTGGAGTTTCTTCTAATTTATAATCAACGAAGTGAGGTTTAGAAACCTTACTTCTTGGATTAAACTTAAGAACTGATATCGTGATTTCTCTACCTTTTTCTAAGCTCATTATTTATCTCCTGCTCTTTCATTTTTCTCTCTATAGTTCATAGGTAAACTAAATGGCATTAATGCATCTTGAATTTCGTGTCTGTCTTTACCTTCATTTTGCATTTTTTCAGTAATTTCGTCTACTTCTGCTTGTCTAACAGCAGATTTTTCATTTTCAATAATCATACCCTTAGCACCATAACCTCTAAACGCTGGAGGCATTTCCATAGTCATAATGTCTAATTCTTCATAAGTTACTGTAGGAGTAGTTTGATTTTCATCTGGCCAAGAAGTTAATGTTCTGTTTAACCAGTTTGCATCATCTCTTTTTAAGAAGTCTTCTCTATAGTGAGCACCTCTTGATTCAGTTCTCTCTCTACCACCTTTAGCAACACAAAGTGCAACTTTAAGCATTCTTGGAACTCTATATGCTTCTTCTAATTCAGGGTTACCAACTCTTTCTTTAGATTTAACAGTAATTTGTTTAGTTTTCTTTAATAAGTCTTCTAATTCATCAACTGCTTCAGCAAGTCCAGTTCCATCTCTAAAGATTCCAACTTTTGAATCCATTAAGTTTTGCATTCTGTTCTTAATTCTGAAGATATCTTCGCTTCCATTGTAAGCTAAAATTTCATCTAAATAAGTATCTTGTTTATCTAAGAATTTTTGTACTGTAGCAGTACCGATTGTTACATCATTCTCTAAACAATAATCAGCGAAGTAGTTACCAATAATCATACCAGCAACAACTGTTTCAGATACTGAGTTTCCACCAAGTCTGTTGAATCCGTGCATATCCCAACAAGCAGCTTCACCACAAGCGAATAAACCAGAAAGTTTTTGAGACTCACCTGTTTTTTTAGTTCTAATTCCACCCATAGAGTAATGTTGCATAGGAAGAACTGGAGCCCAACCTTTTTTACCCTCATCAGCAGGATCAATACCATTAAAGATTTGACAAATTTCTTGTACATCTCTTAAGTTTTTCTCAATGTGTTCTCTACCTAGAATAGAAATATCTAACCAGATATGCTCACCATATGGAGAAGGTACACCTTTACCATTTCTAATGTGCTCAATCATTCTTCTTGAAACAACGTCTCTAGAAGCAAGTTCTTTTTTCTCTGGCTCGTAATCTGGCATAAATCTGTGACCATCAACGTCTCTTAAGATTCCACCATCACCTCTACAACCTTCAGTTAATAAAATACCTGAAGGAACAATTGGAGTTGGGTGGAATTGTACAGCTTCCATGTTACCAAGTGTAGCAACACCAGTTTCTAGTGCAATAGCAGCTCCGATACCTTCACAAATTACAGCATTTGTAGTTTGTTTAAATACTCTACCATATCCACCAGTTGCAATACATGTTCCCTTAGCAACGTAAGCTTCTAATTCACCAGTAATTAAATCTCTTACAATAGCACCGTAACATCTATTATCTTCATGGATTAAAGATACAGCTTCTTTTCTATCTCTAATGTCAACATCTTGTTTTAAAGCTTCGTTAGCAACACCGAATAACATAGTATGTCCAGTTGCATCAGCTGTATAACATGTTCTCCATTTTTTAGTACCACCAAAGTCTCTAGACATAATTAAACCATGTCTATCAGCATCTTCAGTAATTGTTGTTTTCTTAGCATTAATAACTGCTTCTCTTGAACCTTCTCTAACTCTAGTCCATGGAACACCCCAACCAGCTAATTCTCTAATAGCTTTTGGTGCAGTATGTACGAACATTCTAGCAACGTCTTGATCACATCCCCAGTCAGAACCTTTTACAGTATCTGCAAAGTGTAAATCTTCATTATCACCATCTGACATTTTAGAGTTACCTAAAGATGCTTGCATACCACCTTGAGCAGCTGCAGAGTGAGATCTTTTAACAGGAACTAATGATAAAACAATAGAATTTAATCCCTTTTTTTGCGAAGCAACAGCAGCTCTTAATCCTGCAAGTCCTCCACCAATAACTAGTGCATCACAGTAATTAATTTTCATTATGCAATTCCCCCAACAATTTTATTTGGCATTTTGTATTCCATTACTTTTGCAGTAGGTTGATATTTATTTCCCACATTACCTCTATCAACTTGCTCCATACCAATTTTCATGTATGCTGCTAAAGAAAGGAATCCTAAAGTTAAGAAGAATATTGTAAGTCCCCATTTAACTTTTTTAAGTTTAATTCTATTTGCTCTTGGATCTGCACCATCGAACCATCCCCATTTTACACATAGTCTGTAAAGACCAATAGTACCATGTAATTCAACAGCAATTAATAATAAAATATATAAAGGCCACATCCACTCAGACCAGATTCTATCAGCTGAAGCATAAGGACCAATATCTGCCGAATTAGTCGCAATAATATACAAGTGAACAGAACCTAAGAAGAACATAGCGAAACCAGTTCCTGCTTGTGTAAACCATAATTTTGTATCATCATGTTTCATGTGTTTAGCATGAGCTTTCATAACTTGGTACTGTTTAAAGTTCCCAGGTAATTTTCTCATACCTAATCCTGCATGTGCAATGAAAATCACAAATACCACAACCGCCGCAATCGTTACAAGTAAAGGATTACCTCCTTCAAATATAAAACTAGCCTCTAAAAGCTTTGTAATATTGTACATAAAGTCATTCGATATTAATATCGAAGATACTAATAACATATGCGCCCACATAAATAGTGCTAAAAAAGCACCAGTAGCACTTTGAAGATAATCAAGTTTAGCAGGTAGTCTACTTTTCTTCCCCTCAACCGTTTTACCTAAATAACCTTCTATTAGGTCACTCATCGTTCATCCTTTCATATGATTTGATTATTTGAATAATAGCAATATAGTAGCTAAATTCTACTTGTTTTTTGTTTATATTTACTGTACGAGAATTGTACAAGTTATGTAAGAAAGTCTTTTGTGAATGTTCTCAAAGCCCAAGATAAGGGCTTTGATTATGTACAGTTTTTGAAATTAGTTAATTGTGTTATAAAGATGTATGTTACTAATCAACACAATTTATTTTATAAATAAAGATTGAACTGCTGTTTGAGCTAAAGCAATGATACTATCAATATTTAAAACGGGTATAAAGAACACAATAGCCGAACCAATACCACCTAAAACAGTCAAGATTGCAATAAAGGCAATTGCATATGTTGAAACTCTTTTATCATTGAATTCAACTGAGATACATTCTTCTTTTGTTGGGTAAAAATACATCATTGCTATTAGTTTAAAATAGTAGTAAACTGAAACAATTGTAGCAATAACTGCAAGAACTGTTAATCCTACATATCCTGCATTTACAGCTTCTGTAAATACGTAAAATTTACCAATAAATCCAATTGTTGAAGGAATTCCAGCAAGTGAGAATAAAAATATTGTCATCATTGCAGCTAGAAATGGTCTCTCTTTTGCTAAACCTTTAAAGTCATCATATGTAACTCTTACATTTGTTTCAGAAATAATATGAGAAGCTAATCCAAATGCTCCAAGTGCTGATAATAAATAAGCAATTAGATAGAACATTGTTGCATAAGCAGACTCAATATTGATTAATTCTCCATCTTTATAACTTAGTGCAATAAATGCTAATAATAGGTAGCCAGTATGAACAATTGATGACGCTGCTAACATTCTTTTTACTATTTTTTGACTTACTGCTAACCATGTTCCAAAGATTAATGTTAATACAATAATTATTGAAATAATTGTGTCCCAAAAATCAATTGTTGGTGCTAAATCTTGTACAAATGCTCTTAAGAAGAAAGAAAAAATCGCAATTTTAAATGTTGATGCCATATATGCAGTGATAACCATTGGGGCACCTCTATATACATCAAGTACCCAAGATTGGAATGGAAATGCAGCAATTTTAAATAAGAATGTAAATAAAATTAATGTAAGTCCAATGTACAATAGTATCATATCGTCACTATTAGCAGTAGATATAAATGTAGCAATATCACTCAAGTTTGTACTTGCTGCTGCACCATATACTAAAACAACACCTAATAAGTAAAATGCACCAATAAATGAACCTAATACTAAATATTTAAAAATAGCTTCAACTCTTTTTGAATCTTCTGTATTGTAACCTACCATAATATATACTGCAAATGAGGCAATCTCTAAAGCAATATAAGCAGTTACAAGTTCATTTGTATGTGCTAATAACATCATTCCAAATAGAGCAAAAAGTAAAATAGAGAAAAACTCACCTTTAAAATAAGATCTATGTTGGAAATAATGCTCACCAATTAGTAATGTTAATAATGTACCTGTTATTAATAAAACATTAAAGAAGTTAGAAAAACTATCAAATATTAATACATTATTTAATAAATCATTATAAGGTTGAACTGAATAAGAAGTTCCCATATCAGCAATACTAAATCCTAATGCAACAAGTAGGAATAATGAAGATACAACAATAAAATTTTTAACTGTAAATCTATCGTACATACTCATAAACATAAGTGTTAATGCACCAATTAAAACAGTTAATGCAGGTATTAAATAAATAAACTGACTCATTTTGCAGCTCCAATATGTAAAATGTCATTTAAGTAGTGTGTTACTGTTGGTTCAAACTTATTTATAAAAATATCAGGATAGAATCCCATTAAAAACACTAAGAAAACCCATGGAGCAAGCCCTACGATTTCTTTGATTTTTAAATCTCTCATTTTTAAAACAGTTGCACCTTCTGGTCTATCTTGTAATATTGCTCTCTGAAACATCCATAACATATAAGATGCTCCAATTATTACTGTAGTAGCTGAAATATATCCTAAAATATTATTGAATTCATAAATTCCAAAGATAATTAATAATTCAGAAACAAAACCATTAGTACCTGGTAATCCTACATTTGCAAATAACATAATTGCAAAAATAAAAGTAAAAATAGGTGCTTGTTTTGCAATTCCACCTAAATCTTTAATTGTTTTATATCCTGTTTGCTCTTCTAATAAGCCAACTAATAGAAATAAAGCCCCTGTTGCAATAGCATGAGCAATAATTAAATATAATGCTCCATTTATACCATATGCATTTAGTGAGAAAATACCAGCAGCAATAAAACTTAAGTGAGATGCTGATGAATATGCAAACATTCTTTTAATGTCATCTTGCATAAGTGCGGCAATTCCAAAGTAAACTAAACCAAATAATCCAATTGAAACAAAATAAACAGAGAATTCAATATAGATTTCTGGAAAAATAGGAATCATAAATCTAACAATTGCATAAACTCCAAGTTTTGCCATAATTGAAGATAATAAGAAAACAGCACCAGTAGGGGCGTTTTTATATGTTTCCATAATCCATGTATGAAGTGGAAAAATAGGAATTTTAATTGCAAAAGCTGTTAAGAAGGCTAAGAATAACCAAACTTTAGCAGAATATCCAATTGTTGTTATTTTCATTAATTCATTGTATGCAAATGACCATGAACCAAACTCTGCATGGTAAGCAACACCTAAATATAGAATAGCTATAAACATTAATAAAGATCCAACCATTGTATAAACAGTTACTTTAATAGTAGTAAATACTTTTCTTCCTGTTCCATAAAGTCCAATCATTAAAAATACTGGTAAAAGCATAACTTCCCAGAAGAAGTAGAATAATACTACATCTAAAGATAGTAATGTTCCTGTAACACCTGCTTGAACAAGAAGCATATTAATCCAGTAACCTTTTGTTTTCCCTTCCCATAAAAGAAGATAAGATGTAGGGATTAATATTGCAATCATCATTAAAATTGTTAAAGAAAAGCCATCAAGCCCAACATAATAATTGATACCATAAGTGGAAATCCATGGCACATTTGTAACAAATTGCATTCCAGCACTTGGTTCAAACTCAATATAGATTTTTAAAACTAAAGCTAGAATAACAGTAGTAGTTAAAAAAGCGATATTTCTAATTGTATTAACATCTCTTGTTGTTAGCATTAAGCCAAATGCTACAACAGCAGGTAAAAATATAATAAACGAAAGTATATCTGAGCTCATACTATAATCCTAATGTAATATATAAGTAAATAAAAATGCATGTCATTCCAATAAGCATAAATGCCGCATAAAATCTCACATTTGCATTTTGAATCATTGCAACTTTTTTACCTAAGTTAACAAAGTTACTTGATGTATTCATTATAAATCCATCAATAATCTTGTCATCTAATACTCTATCAATAAAAGTAGATAGTTTTTTAGATGATTGAACAAATAAAGTGTCATAAAGTTCATCTACATAGAATTTATTACCTATTAATCCAACTTCTTCTTCTGGTTTTGATACATCAAATTTTGCATATTTTTTATATGATACATATATACCAGCAGCTGCAACTACTATTGAAGTAATCATTAAAATATATTCAGTCATATGAGATAAGTGAATAGTTTTAGAATTTAACTGTGCAAGCCAAGTATCTACAAAATGTTCACCTCCAAAAATTGCAGGGAAATTTAAGAACCCAGCTCCTATTGCTCCTATTGCTAAAATAAGAAGTGGTATAGTTATTGTTTTTGATGTATAAACATATTGTGTTTTATGTTTAACAGGTGCAACAAACATAATAAAGTACATTCTAAACATATAGAATGCTGTTAAAAATGCTGTTCCTAATGCTATTGCCCAAATTAAGTATTGACCTTCTTGAAATGCTGCTGCTAAAATTGCATCTTTTGAGAAGAATCCAGAAAATGGTGGAATACCAGAAATTGCAATAACACCAATTAGGAATGTAGCTCCAATAATTGGTAATTGTGCTCTGTGTTGTGCAATCTTGAAAATATTTTGTTCATGATGTAGGGCTATAATAACACCACCAGCACCCATAAATAGCATTGCTTTAAAGAATGCATGTGTAAATACATGAAATAATCCAGTTGAATAAAAACCAAGACCAACAGCTATAAACATATAACCTAATTGACTCATTGTTGAATAAGCTAGGATTTTTTTAATATCAGTTTGTCTAGTAGCAATAACTGCTGCAAATAGTGCTGATATTGCTCCAATATATGCAATAAATAATCCAATCTCTTCAATTCCTGAATATAAGAAATGGAATCTTGCAACCATATAAACACCAGCTGTTACCATAGTTGCTGCGTGAATAAGTGCTGAAATTGGAGTAGGTCCTGCCATTGCATCTGGAAGCCATACATATAAAGGTACTTGAGCTGATTTTCCCATCGCTCCTACAAATAGTAGGAATCCAGATAAAATTAACAGTTCATTTGATGCATTTGCAACATTTGCTTCAATACTTCCAAATGATAAGTCTACTTCACCTAAAGCAAAGAATAGTGTTACAACACCAAGTAAAAAACCAAAATCTCCAACTCTATTTGCAATAAAAGCTTTATTTGCTGCAATAATATTTTCTGCATTTCCATAATAGAATTTAATTAGTAAGTATGAACAAACTCCAACACCTTCCCAACCAATGAAAAGAATAATTGGATTATCAGCTAGTACTAAAATTAACATTGAAGCTAAGAATAGATTGAAGTAAGCGAAGAACTTACCAAAGCCATTATCACCTTTCATATATCCAATTGCATAAATATGAATTAACCATCCAACAAATGTAACGAACATAGACATGAAAATTGATAAATTATCACCTAATAAAGTCATATCAATATTCAATTTATCAATACTTAACCATGTAAATAATTCTTGTTTAAAAATTATTCCTTCGTCATTCATTCTTAAAAATAATGATAGGGTGATTAAAAAAGAAATTAATGGAGTAATAGTACCTATTAATGAAAAAGTTAAATCAGATATAGCTTTTCTTTTAATATGATAAAAGTATAATCCACCATTTAAAATAGCACCTAAAAGAGGAGCTAAGATAATCCATACTAACAATGAAGTACTCATGATTTCTCCCCTTGTGTAAGTGTTGTAAAGATATCAGTATCAAGTGATTTTCTTGATCGGTAAAGTAAAATTATTACGGATAAGAAAATTGCTGCTTCAGCTGCTGCTATTGCTATTACCATTACTGTTATTACTTGTGGATCCATGTTGAAATGATATCTTGCAAAAGTAACTAAAAATAAGTTAATACCATTTAACATCATTTCTATTGACATATAAATTACAAAAATATTTCTTCTTGCAATTACACCTATTACTCCAATTGAGAAAAGCATCATTGAAACAAATGCATAAGATGTTAATGAAATCATGAATTATCTCCTGCATTATTGATTTTAGATTTTCTTTTTTTAGCTAATACCACTGAACCAATTAATGCTACTAGTAATAAAATAGAAATTAACTCAAAGGCTAATAACCAGTTAGTATAAAGTTGCATTCCTATTGGTTTAATATCACCAAAACCACTATCTGTTATTGAAAAATCTTTTGGAGGAAGTTTTGCTACAGCTTTTAATATTAAAATATTTAATGGAAGCATAATAACTGCTCCTAAAGCTATAAGTTTATATTTTTTAGGCTCTTTTGGTAAGTCTTCTTCTTTAATATTTAAGAACATTAAAATAAAAAGAATCAGAGTCATAATTGCACCTGCATAAACAATTATTTGAACTAAGAAAAGGAAAGTGGCATTTAATAATGCAAACATTCCAGCAACACTTAACATAGAGATTAAAACTCCAAGTGCACTATACATTGGATTTGCATATACAATCATAGCAATTGCACCAGATATTGCTAAAAATGATAGTGCAACAAATATTAAATCAGTCATTACTTAAATCCTTCGATCTTTCATTTGCCATTAATGCTTGTTTATCTAATACGAATTCTTCTCTTGTACTACCTGTAAATGAAAAAATTCCAGTATCCATTCTAATTGCATCACATGGACAAGCTTCAACACAATATCCACAGAAAACACACTCTAAAAGATCAATTTTAAACTCTTTTGGTCTTTTTTCATCATGTTCATCAAATCTCTCTTCTGCTTCAATAAAAATACATTCAGCAGGACAAGCAGTTGCACACATGAAACAAGCAACGCATTTTTCTGTTTCATCTTCCCACTTTGTAAGTCTATGTACACCTCTGTATCTTTCATTTAAATCATCTGGTTGCACTTCTGGGTATTGCATAGTTTTTAAATTATCAACATCTTTTAAGTTCTTAACAAAGTGTTTAAAAGTTGTTTTCATTCCACCGGCTATTGCAGGTAAGAAAAGTTTGTCTTTAAATGATTTACCATGTCTTGGTACTACTTTAATTCCCATATTAACTTCCTCCTACTACAATAAATGTTGCAGTAACAACAATATTTAAAAGTGCTAAAGGTAATAACACTTTCCATCCTAACATTTGTAATTGGTCATATCTGAATCTAAGAACAGTCCATCTAACCCAAATATAAACAAATGCCATCATAAAGAATTTAATTAAAAAAGTTCCTATTTGAAGAATTGCTGTAATAATATTAACACCATTTTCTCCTAAGCCAGTTGCTAAAAATACTCCTAGAGTAGCTACAATAATTCCAGCTATTGACCAAAATGCAATAGTAAGAATTTTCGTTTCTAATTCTCTTGATCTATCTTCACCTTTAGATTTATTGTTTTTCTTCATCCATCTTGTAAAAATAAAGATTTTAATTGGTAATAAAATCATTACAGCTAGAATTACATAGTTAATATTACTTTGTATTGTTTGAGTATCTAACCATGGTATTTGATATCCACCAAAGAATAATGTAACAATAATAGCAGATGATGCAGACATAGCTGCATATTCACCAACTTGGAAAAGTCCAAATCTCATAGCTGAGTATTCTGTATGATAACCTGCTACAATTTCAGATTCACCTTCTGCAATATCAAAAGGTGCTCTATTTGTTTCAGCAAAAGCACATACAATAAAAATAATAGCTGCTAGTGGTTGAATAAAAATTCCCCACATTGGTATTACTCCAAAAAATGTACCAGCTTGTGCATTAACCATATCTGTTAAGTGAATAGAACCATATGATAAAAGCATTGATATAATTGCTAATGCCATTGCTGCTTCATATGAAATAACTTGAGCTGAAGCTCTAATTGAACCTAAAAGTCCATATTTATTTTGAGATGAATAACCACCTAAAATAATTCCATATATTGCAAGTCCTGCAAAAGCTAAAAACCACATTATTCCTAATTCATTTGGAACTGCTTGCATAATAAATGCTTGCCCATCTAATACTAGATTATCCGCAAAAGGAATAGTTGCAAATGTTAAAAATGAACATAAAAATACAATAACAGGTGCAATGGTAAAGAAGAATTTATATTTTATATGTGTAGGTGTAAAATCTTCTTTAAAAATAAGTTTTAGCATATCTGCAAAACTTTGAATTAATCCACCAAGTCTTAATGGACCAATATTACATCTATTTGGACCAGTTCTATCTTGCATGAAACCAGATACTCTTCTTTCCCACCAAACAAATAAAGGTGTAAGCCCAACAGCTAAAAATGCTGCAAGTGCAATATTTACAATAATTACAGCTATATTCATAGAGTTCCTTTTTCAATCATAGATTTAAGGTGTTCTATTATTGTAGTAATAGTTTCCATTGGATTATTTTTATTCATTTTAGAAATTACTTTTTGTTTAATTCCAGATATATTCATATATGTTCCAGATTTTTCATAAAATGAAGCAATTGGAATTGCAATATTTGAATGGGAAATTGTTAAACAATTATGAGAAAACATAGAAATTACTTTTTTATCTTTTAATAATTCAGCTTTTTCTTCAAAATATTTATTATCAATGATAATTACTAATTCAGATTTTTCTAATTGTTCATTAAAATCTTTTTTATCTTCACTAATATTTAATTCTTTAAATGAAGCTCTATTTGCAGTTTTATCGCTAACTCTAAGATAGTCATCTGCAAAATCTTCATCATAAGTTTCAGGTGAATATCCTGATGTATTAGCATTTAATTTTTCTGCTAAGTTTTTAATATTTTGCATTTCTTCATAAGAAAGATTTGGACTTAATACAAATAAAATATCTTTTTTCGTAGATATTTCTTTAAACATATTTGTAATAGTGTTACTTAGGTTTGATGACTCTTTATTTAGTAAAGGTGTTTCAAATCTATTTTTATTTTCATTGTCATAAGATAGTCTTCCCTCATCACACATAAACCAACCATTAACTTCTTTGTTAGCTCGTGGTCTAAATCTATGAATTTGATCATCTTTATATTTTTCTTTTCTATGATCAACACTTATGTTACATCCTTTAGCACAGCCATTACAAATGGCATCAAATGTTTCTAAAAACCAAACTCTTTGTTTGAATCTAAAATCTTTTGATGTAAGGGCACCAACTGGACATAAGTCAACAACATTCATAGCATAAGGATTAGATAGGGGTCGTCCTGGGAAAATCCCAATAGTAGAGTGATCTGTTCTATCTATTACTCCAAGTTCACTTGTTTTCGTAATATCTTTACAGAATCTAACACATCTTGTACAAAGTACACATCTTTCTTCATCAAGCATAACATTTGAGCCTAAATCAACTCTTTTACGATGCTTTGTTTTATTATCTACAGAAACTCTTGATTCATAAAATCCAGATTCCATATAATAATCTTGTAGTTTACATTCACCTGCTTGATCACAAGTAGGACAATCAATTGGATGATTGATTAATTGTAGTTCTAAAATATCTCGTCTAACTTTTTCGATATTTTCGCCCTTAGTTCTAACACACATACCTTCTTTAATAGGTGTGTCACAGGCAATTTGAGGTCTTTTTTGACCTTCGATTTCAACCATACACATTCTGCAGTTTCCATCTTTACCTAGTGCTTGGTGATAACAAAAGTGAGGAATATGGATATTCTCATCCAATAATTTATCAATTAACAAGCTTCCTTTGGAAGCTTGCATTTGTGCGCCATTGACTGTTATTTTTACCATATCGCTCATTTATTATCCCCTTACACTAAAGTTTTGTTTTCTTATTTACCTGTATATAATTGTCTTGGTCTTGCAATTTTGTGTTTTGGATCTTGTTTTAACTCTGACCATTGTGAAATCCAACCTGGAGTTCTTCCGATTACGAAGATAGGTGTGAACATTTCTACTGGGATTTTAAGTGCAGTTAAAATTACTCCTGAATAGAAGTCAATGTTTGGATATAATCCTCTTTCTTTGAAGTAATCATCATTTAATGCAGCTTTTTCAACAGCAGCAGCAACATCTAATAATTTAGAATCAAGATTTAATTCTTCTCTTAATTTATCTTGTAAACCTTTTAAAGTTTCAGCTCTTGGATCTCTGTTTTTATAAACTCTATGTCCGAATCCCATTAATCTAAATGGATCGTTTCTATCTTTAGCTTTAGCAATGTAAGTAGGTACATTTTTAACATCACCAATTAATCTTAATTGATCCATTACTTTTTCATTTGCACCACCATGAGCAGAACCCCATAATGCAGCAATACCAGAAGAAATAGCAACGTATGGGTGAGCTTCAGTAGAACCAACGTTTCTAACTGTAGTAGTAGAAGCATTTTGTTCGTGATCAGCATGTAAAGTAAAGATTGCATCCATTGCATCAACTTCAACTTGTTTGATTTCTTCATTCATACCATTACCTAAGTATTTCATGTTTCCACCTGGATAAGCTCTTAACATATATAAGAAGTTTTCAGTGAAGTATCTATTTACATCTGGGTAAATCAGAGGTGTTCCAATTGATTTTCTATAAGCCATTGCAGCAATTGTTGGCATTTTAGCAACAATTCTTCTTCTCATAGTTTTAAATTCAGCCTCATCTTCCATGTTTAAGTGGTCTTTGTAGAATGTTGAAAGTGCCATCGTAGCAGCACCCATAGTTGCCATTGGATGTGCTCCATCTGGGAATGCATCAAAGATTTTAATTAAACCTTCATTTAAGAATGATCTATGTCTAATTTCTAAGTCAAAGTTTTTTGAAGCTTGTTCAGTTGGTAATTCACCTCTCATTAGTAGGTAACATACATCTAAATAAGAATGTTTACCAGCTAAATCAGCAATATCATAACCTCTATATCTTAACTCTGAATTTTCACCATCAATAAATGTGATTTTTGATTCACAAGATGCAGTTGAAGTATAACCTGGGTCATAAGTAAACATTCCAGAATCTCTGTAGAATGATGAAATATCAACTACACTAGGTCCTCTTGTTCCATCTATAATATTATACTCGTAATCTTTACCATTTCTATTGTCAGTAAGTGTCATAGTATTTTTTGCCATTAATTTCTCCTCTAAATAAGTTTAATTTTTTTTAATTTTTAATTTTTGAAATAAGCTTCGAATTCATGCTTATATTTTTGAACAATACTTTTGATAATATCTTTTACTGCTGGTGCAAATACACATACAGTTTTACCATTCATTGTTTCACATACGTCAAGTATTGTATTTAAATCATCACTTGAACCTTCACCTTCTAAAATTTTTTCTATGATTTTATCAATCCAACCACATCCTTCTCTACAAGGAGTACATTGTCCACAAGATTCGTGATGATAAAATTCGATTAAATTTTTTGCCACGTCAACCATTGAAACACCTTCTGGAATGATCATCATTCCTCCAGTACCTAAAGTTGAACCAATATCCCACATAGATTCATAATCTAAATAAGCTGTTTCTACTTCTTGAGCAGTTAATATCGGACATGAAGCACCACCTGGGATTACAGCTTTAAGCTTTAATCCATTTTTCATACCACCGCCTATTTTTTCAATAACATCAGTCATTTTGTTACCATAAGCTAGTTCGTATACACCAGGGTTATTAACTGGACCACTCATTGCAAAAAGCATAGTGCCAGGTGCTTTCTCAGTACCGTATTTTGTATATGATTCATAACCATTTAATACAATATTAGGAACGGAAGCAATTGTTTCAACATTATTTACAGTTGCAGGATCTCCAAAGAACCATTCACACTCTTTACCATGTGGCTTAAGTCTTGGATGTCCACGTTTTCCTTCAATTGATTCAATAAGTGCTGATTTCTCACCACAAATATATGCTCCACCACCTCTGTGAACCGTAATATTCATTCTATAATCATATTTGTTCATGATTTTATCACCAATAATACCGGCTTCGTAGGCTTCTTCAATAGCAGCATTTAATCTATCAATAAAAAATTTATATTCTCCTCTAATGTAGATAAAACAATCATGTGCTCCAATTGCATAAGAAGAACAGATGATTCCTTCAATTAAAAGATGTGGATCGTATTCAAATATTTGTCTATCTTTAAAAGTTCCTGGTTCTGATTCATCACCATTTGCTATTAAATATCTTGGTCTCTCATCAATAGGAGGCATTAATTTCCACTTAGGTCCACAAGCAGCTCCACCACCACCTTTTCCTCTAAGTCCTGATTTACAAACTTCTTCAGTTACATCATCAGGAGTCATTGAAAATAGCTTATCTATTGATTCATATCTTCCATTCTTTAGTGCAACATCTAATTTATGAGAATCTGGAATGTCAAAGTTTTTACTTACAATTTTTACAATCATGTCGTTTGAACTCATTTTTTACACTCCTCAATAATATTTTGAAGTTTTTCAATTGTCATATTTTCATGATATGTGTTATTTAGTGCAATCATTGGTGCACCTCCACAAGCCCCTTGACATTCAACTTCTGAAAAATGAAATTTCCCATCTTCTGAAGTCTCACCTGGACCTATATTTAAAGTTTCTTTTACAAACTTTTTAAGTTCAGGAGCTCCCATTACCATACAAGATAGTGTTTTACATAATTCAATATGATAAGTTCCTATTGGCTTTAGATTGAACATAGTGTAAAATGTTGCAAAAGAGTGTACTTCAATAGGTGATTTACCTAATCTATTAGCCATAAAAATCATAGCTTCTGGTGAAACCCATCCTTCTTGCTCTTGTACTAGCCAAAGTCCTGGAAGCATCATTGCATCTGAGTTTGGATATTTTTTTAGAATTCTTTGAAATTCTTCTTCATTTTCTTTTGTATATGTAAATGTTTTCATTATCTATCAAACTCCCCAGCAATAAAGTTCATACTAGCCATCGTAACAACGGCATCAGCAAGCATTCCACCTTCAACAATTTTTGCATATGCTCCAAGTGAATAAAAACAAGGTGGTCTACATTTTACTTTATAAGGTTTTCCTTCTCCATCACTTACAATAAAGAATCCTAATTCGCCATTTCCACCTTCAGTTGATGAATAATACTCACCTTTTGGTACTTTAATACCTTCAAATGTAAGTTTAAATTGGTTCATTAATCCTTCAATATTTCCATAAACATCTTTTTTAGATGGTAGTAAAATCCCAGGTGCATCTACGTTTATTGGTCCATCTGGAAGCTCTTTCATTGCTTGATTAATGATTTTTATTGATTCTCTCATCTCTTCAAATCTACACATCATTCTGTCATATACATCACCATGTGATCCAACAACAATATCAAAATCAAAGTTTTCATAACCATAATATGGCTTATCTTTTCTTAAGTCATGTGGTACACCAGTTGATCTTAAATTTGGACCAGAAATTCCAGCATTTAAAGCAAAATCACCTTCAATTACACCAACATCTTGTGTTCTATCATGAAAAATTTTATTATGTGCCACTAATGAAAGTGAATCATCTATTGCAGATTCAACTTCTTTAATTATTTGATCTAAATCTTCTGCAAATCCATCATACAAGTCAAATTCTAAACCACCAATTCTTGTATACGTATTAGTAAGTCTAGCTCCTGTAAGTTTTGATAATAAATCATAAGCTTTATCTCTTGGTGCAAAAAGATACCAGAAGTTTGTAAGTCCACCTAAATCAACCATATTTGCAGCATTACAAACTAAGTGATCAATTATTCTAGATAACTCACCAATTATGATTCTAATAAATTTAGCTCTAGGAGTAATATCAATCCCAAGCATCTCTTCTACAGCTTTTGAATATCCAATATTATTTAAAATTGCTGAACAATAATTTAATCTATCTGTATATGGAATTATTTGTGAATAAGTGTGAGTTTCACAAGATTTTTCAAAACCTCTATGTAAGTAGCCAATTTCTGTTACACAAGCAGTGATTGTTTCACCTTCCATTGCAACAAAGTTTCTAATAGTACCATGAGAAGCTGGATGTGAAGGTCCAACATTTAAAAGCATTAAATCATTAACTTCTTCATTTGTATAACCTTTAGATTTTAATAAAGGTGTCATTTCATCCATTAAATCTTCAGTTTCTGTACAAATTTGACCTTTTGTTACTGGATAATCTTTTCTTAATGGATGACCAAAAAATTGATGATGATTTAAAAGTCTTTTTAAATTAGGATGTCCTTTAAATTTAACACCATATTGATCATAAGCCTCTCTTTCTGCCCAGTTAGCTGCTTCATAAAGATCAGAAATTGTATCAACTTCTAAAGTATTATCATCAACATAAGCTTTTAAGGAAGTTTGTTTTTTAAAAGTTGCATCTCTTAAGATGTACACAACTGCAAATCTACTTGGTGTTACATCTGGATATTGTAAGTAATCAACTACTGTAATATCTAACAGTATTGAGTAGTTTTCTTCATTTTTAAGTTTAAGTATTGTTGCTTTTATATCATTAGCATCAACTAACACATCACATTTAAACATCTAAAAATCCTTTAAAATCTTTGACTCTATCTTTGATAATTGATTCGTCTTTAGATTTTTCTTGGATTCTCATAATTGCATCTAAGACAGCTTCTGGCCTTGGTGGACAACCTGCAACATACTCATCAACAGGAATAATTTCATCGATTCCTTGTAATGTAGTGTAGTTATCATAAAATCCACCAGAACAAGCACATGCACCCATTGATATTACCCATTTAGGCTCACACATTTGCTCATAGATTTTCTTTAAAATAGGTGCTTGTTTATAAGAAATAGTTCCCGCTACTATTAATAAATCTGCTTGTCTTGGAGAGAATCTAACAACTTCAGCTCCAAATCTAGATAAATCATATTTAGCCCCTGCAACAGACATGAACTCAATACCACAACAAGCAGTTCCAAATACCATTGGCCAAAGAGAATAAGATCTTCCCCAGTTTACAGCATGATCTAGTTTTGTAGTAACAATTGAATCACCAAGTTTTGATTCTACTCCTAATCCCATGAAAGTGCCTTTTTCTTATAAATATAGATAAGTCCCGCAAATAAAAGTCCCATAAACATGAACATTTCAAATAGTCCAAGATATCCTAACTCTTTAATATTTACAGCCCAAGGAAACATAAAAATTATTTCCACGTCAAATAGAACAAATAAAATTGCAACTAAATAAAATTTTATTGAAAATCTTATATTAGTATTTCCTACAGGATTTGAAACACCACTTTCATACACTGTATTTTTCATTTCAGCATGCTCATTTTTAGGACCTACAAATCTAGTTAGAACAAAAACCCCAACTAGGATAAGACCAATGGCAACAAAAATAACAGAAGCTAGAACTAATTGCGTAGACATTTTCTATCCTATTTTATAAATTTATTAAATGATTGTACACAAATTTATATATCTAATAAAGTTTTTTCTTCTTTCATACATTGATTATCATCATGGTGAGAAAAAAGGTAATACTTTGCTATACAATTGCTACAAAAAGTACTTACACATATCCTTTAATGCAACTTCTAATGCATCTCTACTAAGTGCTACATTTATTCTAAAGTAGCAAGTACCATTGCTACCAAAAGAAACACCATCATTTAAAGCTATCTTTGCTTTAGTAAGAAGTATATCTCTTATTTCATCGTGTTTTAATCCTGTATCTTCAAAGTTTAACCATAGTAAATATGTTGCTTCAGGAATTAGAAATTTTATTTTAGAATTGTGTTTCTGTAAGTAACTTTTTGTAAATTCCATATTTTCTAAAACATATGAATTTAATTCTTTTACAAAAGAATCTCCCTTCTCATATGCTGCTTTAGTTGCAATATATCCAAAGAAATTTATTGATTGAATTTCTCTTTTATGTACAATTTCTTTAAACTTATTTAGTATATCTTTATTTTTACTAATTGCATAGGCTGTATTTAAACCTGCAATATTAAATGTCTTACCTGCTGAATTTAAAGTAATAGTAATATTTGCAATTTCTTCACTAATTGAAGCTAAAGGAGTGAATTTCCCAAATGTAATATCCCCATGAATCTCATCTGAGACAATAATAATATTGTTTTCAAGACATATTTTAGCTAAGTCTTCTAGTTCTTTTTTATTCCATATTCTTCCAACAGGATTGTGAGGTGAACATAATGCAAGAATTTTTGTATTTTTAGTGATTTTAGATTTTAAATCTTCTAAATCCATTGTATAATAACCGTCTTTTTCTTTTAATTCATTAATTACTAACTTTTTATTATTTGTTTCAACACACTCATATAAAGGTGGATAAATTGGAGTTTGTACTATAACTTCGTCATTTTCATTTTCACAAAAAGCTTCAATACAAGCTGAATATGCAGGAACTACGCCATTTATCATTAATATATCTTCTTTATTAATATCCCAATTATGTTGACTCTTTTGCCAAGATATTATTGAATCATAAAGCTCAATACTATCAATACTATAACCATATGTTGAATTTTTAGCAGCTTTTATTATTTCATCATTGATAAAATCTGGAGTTTTAAAATCCATATCTGCTACCCATAATGGATTTAAATCTGTATATCCAAAATATCTTTCTAATCCGTCAAATTTTGCACTATTTGTGTTTTTTCTATTAATTTTTTCATTAAAATCATAAACCATACTAAAAACCTCTATTATAAACTATTTTTTATTGATAAAATGATATAAGATTTATACTAATTATATGGTTTAATGAGGAACATAATGAAAGAAGCAATCGAATTATTAAAAAAACATGATTTATTAAAAGTTATTGATGAAGAATTAGATATCTATTTAGAGATACCACATATTGCATATGTAGAAGTGAAAAAAGAAGATTCAAAGGCATTATTATTTACAAATGTAGTTGATAAAAAAAATGGTAAAAAATTTGATGAACCAGTTTTAATGAATGTTTTTTGTAATGAAAAATCAGTAAAACTGTTTATTGGAGATGGTGATAAAATTGGAGCTGAGATTGAAAGCTTACTAAAAATGAAGCCACCAACAACTTTAGGGGAAAAACTTTCAACATTTGGTAAGTTATTTGCTTTAAAAAATACTATTCCTAAAAAAAATAAAGGAAAAGGTGAATGTCAACAAGTCATTAAATTAGGTTCAGATGCAAAACTTTCTGATTTACCAGTGTTAACTACTTGGGAACAAGATGGTGGACCTTTTATTACAATGGGACAGGTATACACAACTTCTTTAAATGGTGAGATGAAAAACTTAGGTATGTATAGACTTCAAGTATACGATGACCATACATTAGGAATGCATTGGCAAATACATAAAGATTCAAATCATTTTTTCCACGAATATAAAAAAGCTGGTAAAAAAATGCCTGTATCAATTGGTATTGGTGGAGATCCTATGTATATTTGGTGTGGTCAAGCTCCTTTACCTATTGGAATCTTTGAACTTATGCTTTATGGTTTTGTAAAAAATAAAAATGCACAACTTGTAAAATCTATTACGAATGATATTTATGTACCACGAGATAATGACTATATTATTGAAGGTTTTGTAGATCCATCTAAGATGAAAATAGAAGGGCCATTTGGGGATCACACTGGATATTATACTTTAGAAGAAGAATATCCTTTTATGGAAGTATCAGCAATTACTCAGAAAAAAGAACCAGTATTTTTAGCTACAGTTGTTGGTAAGCCACCTTTAGAAGATAAATATATGGGCCATGCAACTGAGAGAATCTTCCTTCCTTTACTTAAAACTACTGCACCTGATTTAATTGATTATTATATGCCTGAAAATGGAGTATTTCATAATCTAATTTTAGCAAAAATAAAAACTTTATATCCAGGTCATGCAAGTCAAATGATGCATGCATTTTGGGGAGTAGGTCAAATGTCTTTTGTTAAACATGCAATTTTTGTAAATGAAGATGCACCAGATTTAACTGATCATGAAAAAACAGTTGAGTATATTTTAAATAGAATAAATATTGAAGATATTTTAATTTCAAGAGGTGTAGTAGATGCACTTGATCATTCATCTCCTAAATTTGCTGTTGGTGGAAAATTAGGACTTGATTGTACAGGGCAAGAGATAGAAGAATCTGGAATAACTGTATTAGAAGATAAAGAACTATTATTTAAAATGCAAACTATTACTGATGAAGTAAAAGAGTTAAAACAGTATTTTACACATACAAAAAACCCAATAACTATTATAACTGTAGATAAAAAAAGATCTCAAAAGCATTTATTTGAAGATTTGAAAATATTAGCTGAGCATATTAAAATTTTAATTATTATAGATGCTGCAAATCAAAATGATGTTGACAATCCATATATGTTAGTTTGGAGAGTCGTTAATAATATTGATTCAAATAGAGATATTTATATTGATTCAAATACTATTTGTATTGATGGAACAAATAAAAACTCTTTTGATAATTTTAAAAGAAGATGGCCTGATGATGTAGATTGTACACCAAGTGTACTTGAAGATCTAAGAAAAAGAGGTTTACTAGATATTGATGATAAATTCATCAAGAAATATCAATTATAATTAAGAGAAGAAATTCTTCTCTTAATTGATTTTTACTGCATTCTTACCATTATTTTTAACAAAATACATAGCTTCATCAGCTCTTTTAATTAATTCTTTTTTTGTATCATTCTTTTTATACTGAGTAATACCAAAACTAGATGTAATTTGTTTTTTAATATTAAAATTAGACTGAGATATTAACTCTCTTAAATTATCAGCTATTTTAAATGCTTCTTGAGATGTGGTTCCTGGTAAAATTATAATAAATTCTTCTCCACCCCATCTTCCTAAAAAATCAGATTTTCTTATATTATTAGATACTAAAGTACTCATAATAATTAATACTCTATCACCTTTTACATGACCAAATTCATCATTTACAGATTTAAAATCATCAATATCAAAAAAGATAATACTAAATACATCATTTGTTTTTTTAATTGCTCTTATTTGATTTGACAGTAATACTTCTATTTTTCTTCTATTAAATACTTTTGTTAAACTATCTTTATTAGCATATTCGATTAATGCTTTTTCCGCTATTTTTCTTTTTTTTATTTCATGTCTCATTCTAGTGTTTGTTACTGTAATTATCACTAGTAATACAATTAAAGGTAAAACAAATTTATATATCCATGAATAGTCACTAACTTGTTGATATAAAATCAATTGATATTTTTGAGATATTGTTTCTTTTTCTTTTTTTGATACTTGATCAATTATTTTGTTTAAAATTTCAATAAGTATTTTATTTTCTTTTAAACTCACTAACCTTAATTTTAACTCATAAGGCAGAGAATTTGTGACTTTTATATCATTATAGTTGTTTTTGATTATTTGATGTGAAAGAGTTAATATATTGTCAATAACACCAAATACTTGATCATCTTCTAATAATTCAAATGCTTTTTTTATATTTTGCACTTGAATAAATTCAATATTAGAATACTTTTCTTTTAATGTTAAATATAAATCAGAATTTTTTAATATGGCTATTTTACTATTTTTAAGAATTGAAAGATCAAGGATAAAATTTTTATCATTTTTTGTGGCAATTGCCATTGAAATTTTGCTAATAGGTTTTGAAATAGCATATTTTGATACATCTAAAGTATTTATATTATAGTTGAATTCAACAAGTACATCTTGAGTTTTTTTCTGTTGGGTTTGGGTAATTGAAAAATCGCTATTTAGTTTTTTATTAATTAAATTCCAAAACTCAATCTCAATTCCTTCTAAAAAGTTCTCATTCATAAAAGAGAAGGGCATGTTTTTACCCGAACTTAATAAAGACACATGTTTGTTTTTTAAAAAGTTTTTTTCTTCATTGTTAAATAGAATTTCATTTTTATTAAAAATAATATCATCAATTTGAAAATTCTTATTATTTACAAAACCTAATACTAAATATAATCTTTTTATCTCATTTATTTTTTTCTCATCTAAATGCCCTAAAAATCCTTTTTCATATAAAGCTAGTTCTTTTAAGACTTTTCCTTCAAAAATTAATGATTCCAATGTTTTGTTTTGAGTATTGTATTTATCATAGATTATTTTTGCTGTTTCTTCAATATTTTCAAATGCATAATTCCATCCTCTAATAGATGCATCATAAAAACTTTTTACTCTTTGGGGATTATCTTTTAATTCTTTTTTTGAGGTGAAAAGTAAACCTCCATAAAAATCAAAACCATAATCCTTTGGATCAAAAACTTTAAATTTTATATTTTTTTTCATTAGTGAATATGGTTCATTAGATAAATAGCAACCCATTGCATCTGTTTTACCATTTATTAAATCTTCTAATTTAAATGAATGCTCTATAAAGTCTATTTCATTTAGTTTAATATTTTTAGATTTAATCATAGAGTTAATATTAGCTGCTGATCTTGCATCTGGTGTTAACATTACTTTTTTATTTTTTAAGTTTTCAATAGTTTTAATATTTGATTTATCTAGGCTAATTAAAACCATGGGTGAGTTTTGATAAATCGCTGCAAGTAAAACTATATCTTTCCCTTGCAGTTTGTCAATTATTAGTGAAGATTTCCCAACACTATATTGATTTTCATTTTTTAGTACATTATCAACTAAATTAGTAGTATATTGAAATTCTTTTATGGATACATCTAAGTTATTCTCACTATAGTAGCCTTTTTCTTTAGCTATATAATATCCTGCAAATTGAAATTGATGTAGCCAATCTAATTGTAGTGTTAATTTATCTTTAGATGCTGAATATAAAGTAGTAATAAATATTAGAAATATTAGTATTATTTTTTTTGCGTTCATGTATAATTATACACAAAAAAAATAAAAATGATATTTCTTATATTTTGTTATTTTCTGATTATTTTTATATCTTCGATTGGTATATTTAAGTAATAGTTATTATTATTCTTATTTGTAAATTCTTTTTCTTTAATCATAAAACTTGAATCTAAATCCTCATTTTCAAGTTTTACTACTAATTCATAATACTCACCACAAAATGAAACATCAAGTATTTCTAGCATTAAATCATTCTTTATATTTGTTAATGAGCATTTATTTATTTCAATTGTTGCTATTTCTTCTTTATTAATTTCTAAATTTAATTTTTCAATTAAGCTATTTGGTAACACATTTATTTCAGATAAAAAATTTGCTATATAAAAATTTGTTGGATTTTTATACATTTCTTTTGTTGAACAAAACTGTAATAGTTTTTTATCATGAATAATTCCAATTTTATCAGAAATACTTAATGCTTCTTTTTTATCATGAGTAACTAATATTGCACTTAGATTGTATTTCTTGATTAAATTTTTTAACCACATTTTTGTTTTATATCTAAGTTGTGCATCTAAGTTTGCAAAAGGTTCATCAAGTAATAAAATTTTAGGATTATTTGCCATTGCTCTAGCAATTGCAACTCTTTGTTGTTGACCACCTGATAGTTGATGAATTTGTTTTTTTCTATGGGAAACAATATCAAATTGTTCTAATAGTTCATAGACTCTTTTCTCTTTATTTTTTTTAGATAGTTTATCTAAAGCAAATGCAATATTATCTTCAACATTTAAATGAGGAAATAATGCATAATCTTGAAAAATATAGCCAACTTCTCTATTTTCTTGATAAATTTCTTCTGAAGATACACAGGTATCGCCAATACAGATATTTCCACCATGTTCTCGCTGAAGTCCTGCAATTGCTCTTAGAATAGTAGTTTTACCACAACCACTTTGTCCCAATAATGTTACAATTTCTCCGGCATTTACATCAAAATTTATATCTTCAAGAATTTTTGTTTCATTAAATGAAATTGAAAAATTATTTACACTTACCATACTAATTATGCCTTATTCATATTTTTTGCTAAAAGAATTACTGAAATGATTCCAATTACTATGATAAACATAGATGGAACGGATGATTCAACTATTTGTGCTTGCTGTGTAAGTTCTAACGCTCTTACTGCTAAAGTATCATAGTTAAAAGGTCTTAATATCATAGTTAAAGGAAGCTCTTTTATTACTTCAATAAATATAACTATAAATGCTGCAAATGCAGAGTTCTTAAGTAAAGGTAGAAATACCTTTATAAATGTTTTAAAATCACCAATATTAAAAATTTTTGCTGCATCATCATATGAAGTTGGTATTTTAGAAAAACCTGCTTCAAAATTGTTAATTGCAATTGCTAAAAATCTAACACAATAACCAAAAATAATTGCTATTAATGTTCCAGATATTATATATGTTGATGAAAATAAATCAATCACATATCTATCTAAAATAGCAAAGAATGATAATATTCCTACTGCAACTACTGCACCTGGAATTGAATAACCCATCTTTACAACTTGTGTTAATATTGAAGAACTTTTATCTTTATTAATTCTTACATTATAAACAAAAAGTAATGCAAGTGCTGTGATTATAAATGCTGAACCAAGTGCAAGTGTAAGTGTTTGATAAAGCAATGTTAAAAAATCTTCATCTATTATCTCTTCATATGAAACTGCAAACCAAAAACATAGTTGAATAAATGGTAATAAAAAACCAAAAAAGAAAGGTAAAAAACATGCAATAAAAGCAAGTACGTTTTTATAACCCTTTAATCTAACTTTATCAATTGGTCTAAAGTCTTTTCCGGAACTTTTATATACTTTATTTCTTCTTTGTATTCTTTCAAGTACAATTAAAATAAATACAAATGTCATTAATATACTTGCTAATTTAGCTGCATCTTCAACTGAACCCATACCAAACCAAGCTCTAAATATTCCAGTTACAAATGTACTTACTCCAAAATAATCCATAACTCCAAAGTCAGCAACAGCTTCCATAACTGCTAAGGTTACACCTGCAACAATTGCTGGTCTTGAAATTGGTAATATTACTTTTCTAAGAATTTGCCATGAAGATAGATTAAAAGTTTTTGATGCATCTATAATAGATGCAGATTCAAAAGATAGATAAGTCTTACAAATTAAATAAACATATGGATAAAGTACTAATGACATAATTATGATTGCACCTTCAATTGACATAATATCAAAGAAGATAACTTCATTTAAATTTTTATCCAATAAGTCTAATACAAAAGTTGTTACAGAACCTGTAATATCAAACATTCCACCATATATAAAAGCCATGATATAAGTTGGTATTGCAAAAGGTAAGATTAGTCCATAGTGGAAAAATTTTGAAGCACTAAATGTATATAAAGATGTAAGATATGCTGTTGTAAAGCCAATTATAGATGTAAGTAAAGCTACACCAATCATTATATAAAGTGAATTAAAAACATATTCAAAAAGTAGAGTTTCTTTTAAATGCTGCCAGTTTTCACTTGAACCTATAAATAAATATAAAAATATAATTATTGCTGGAGCTGAAATAAGTAGTGTAAGAAAAACACTACTTATTTTTAATTTCGAAAAATTTCTTATCAATTATTATTACTTCCATCCTGCTTGGTCAAAAATTTTAACTGCAGCTTTGTTGTTTTCACCTAAAGTGTTTATCGAGATTGTATCATCTTTAAACTGACCCCAAGATGAAACTAAATCTGACGATTTAACACCTGCTAATACTGGGTATTCATAGTTACCTTTAGCAAATAGTTCTTGTGCATCTTTTGAAGCCATAAATTCAATAAATTTAACTGCATTTTCTTTATTTGGAGCGTATTTTGCAACACCTGCACCAGATACGTTAATGTGAGTTCCACCATTTTTAAATTTAGGGAAGAAAATTTTAACTTTTTTTACAGATTCTCTTTGAGATTCATCTTTATTGTTAACCATTTTACCAATGTAGTATGTATTTGCAATTGCAACAGAACCGATTCCATTAGCTACTGCTTTTACTTGATATCTATCATTACCTTTTGGTTTTTTAGCCATATTTGCAACTACACCTTCTGCCCATTTTTTAGCGAATTCTTCACCATTATGTGCAATCATTGCTGCCATTAAAGATTGATTATAAATGTTATTTGATGATCTAACCATGATTTGACCCTTAAATTTTGGATCAGCTAAATCTTCATAAGTTGATAATTTTGATTCCATACCTGAACCAATTCTATATACTGCAACTCTTGCTCTTTTTGTCAAAGCAAACCACTTATTGTCTTTATCTCTATATGTTGAAGGGATATTTGTTGTTAAATAATTTGAATTAATTGATTGTAATAAATCTTTTTGTTTAGCTTGGAATAATCTACCTGCATCAACTGTAATTAATACGTCTGCTGGAGATTTTGCACCCTCACTTTCCATTCTTTTAATTAAAGCAGAAGCTTTAGCTTTTACAACGTTTACTTTAATTCCTGTTTTTTCTTCAAACATTTTAAAAAGTTTTTTATCTGTATCATAATGTCTATGAGAGTAAACATTTACTTCTGAACTTGCGTATAACGAGCTTGCTAAAACAACTGCACTTAATGCTAATTTTTTAATCATTTATTTGTCCTTATTTTATCTATAGTGATAATTGTTATCGCAATTATAAGACTATGAAGCTTTAAATAATCTTAATAGTAAGAATGATTATCAAATAAATTATTTATATTTTATGTATGTGTAGTTTTAACCTATTTCTATTTTTTTATTGATATAATATATTTTTTTAATAAGGATAGTATATGAAAGTGATTTTCGAATCAAGAATAAAATGCAATAAAGCAGGTTCTGCTTATATTGAATTAAAAGATTTAGTTGATGGAAGAGTTGAGATTTGTGATGATGTTGAAGACTATTCTAAAAAAATTGAAAAATTAGGCGAAGATTATGGTGGGAGAATTGATGAAGTTAAATGGTTTGTTGATGAAGATGTTCCACAATATGAGCTAAATAAAATAAGAATGGAAATGGACAAAATAAAAGAGGAAATTGAAAAATGATTTTAATGATAGATAATTATGATTCTTTCACATATAATATTGTTCAATATTGCCAAGAACTTGGAGCAGATTTAAAAGTAATCAGAAATGATGAATTAAGTGTTGAAGAAATTGAAAAATTAAATCCAGAAAAAATTATAATATCTCCTGGTCCTGCAACTCCTAATGAAGCAGGTATTTGTTTAGATGTAATTAAACATTTTGCTGATAAAAAGCCAATTTTTGGTATTTGTTTAGGACATCAAAGTATTGCACAAGTTTTTGGTGGAAAAGTAATAAGAGCTAAAAACATGATGCATGGTAAAACTTCAAAAGTAAAAGTTTCAAAAGAAACAGCTATTTTCAAAAACTTACCAAATGAATTTATCGAAACAAGATATCATTCTTTAAGTGTTGAAAAACATAGTTTACCTGCTTGTATTATCCCTACTTCTTTCTCTTTAGATGATGAAGAAATTATGTCTTTAGAAATAAAAGATAAACAAATTTATGGAGTGCAGTTTCATCCAGAATCAATTATGAGTGAATATGGATATGAAATGATAGATAACTTCTTAAAATTATGATTCTTAAACAAAAACAATACGACTACTTTTTTTATGCTTTTTTATCTATATTAGTAGTTGTATTACTTTTTGTTTCTAATACATTAAGTATTTCTTATAAAGAAGCGTTAAATGTATTTATAAATACTTCAGTACTTACTTTTTTTACAAATATTTCATTATATATATTTGGTCAAAATGATGTCGCATTAAGGCTTCCTTTTATTCTATTTTATATTGCTAGTGTTTTATTAATGTATAAAATGACAGAAAACTACTTTAGATATGAAAAAGATAGATTAATATCTATTTCAATTTTTATGTTATTACCAGGTGTTGTTAGTGCTTCACTTCTTGTTAACAGTGCAATAATAGTAATATTTTTTACGCTTTTTTATTTATATTTATATGAAAAAAGAGGTGAACACTCATATATACTTCTTGCTTTATTCCTTTTTATTGATAATTCATTTGCTATTTTATTTCTTGCTTTATTCTTTTATTCATTAAAAGATAGAAATTCAAAATTAATGATCGTATCTTTAGTATTATTTACTCTATCAATGTATATATATGGATTTGATACAAATGGAAAACCTAGAGGTTATTTTTTAGATACATTTGCAATTTATTCTACTGTTTTTTCTCCTTTCTTATTTATATATTTTGTATACAGTATATATAGAGTAGGAATCAAAGAAGAAAAAAACCTTACATGGTATATTTCTACTACTGCACTTCTTCTATCCTTACTATTTTCTTTTAGGCAAAGAATTTATATAGAGGATTTTGCTCCTTATGTAGTAATATCTTTACCATTTATGTTAAAGAGTTTTTTTCATTCATATAGAGTGAGGCTTGATGAGTTTAGGAAGAATCACAAAATTGCAGCTATTTTAGTTTTATCTATGTTACTTATTAATGTTACATTGACAATTATTAACAAACCTTTATATTTAATTTTACCAAATGCTAAAAAGCATTTTGTATATAAATATCATTTTGCAAAAGAGTTAGCAAGTGAATTAAAAAATAGGAATATTAATCATATATATAGTGATAATGAAAAATTACTTCTCAGATTAAGATTTTATGGGATTAAAGAGGGTGATAAATATTTCATTACATTAAATAAGTATTCAGACTATAATGAAAAGATCACTGTTAATTACTATGGCAAAGACTTAGTGGATTTATATATAGTTAAAGAATAATGAAAAAATCATTTAGTATTTTAGAATTATTGCTATCTATAAGTCTGATTATAATCTTATATAGTTTATTTATTCCAAAATATAAAAAGAATGAATTAGAAGATGCCGTTAACAGATTAACTTTTTATTTAAAACTTACAAGATATCAAGCTTTAATTGATGATAAATATTCTACTGATGATGAATTATGGTATAAAAAAAGATGGACTCTAAAATTTTTTAGATGTAGAAAAGATGTTGGTGGATTTTATTATACTATATATAGTGATAAAAACAATTCAGGTCATCCTAGTAAATTGGATAGTTTAAAAGATCCTCTAAGTGGAAAAAATATATACAGTTCAAATTTTTGTAAAAAAGATATTGAAAATAGTAAGTATACTTTATTAAGTAAATTCTATAATGTAAATGATATTTCTGTTTCTTGTAACAGTACTTCTTCTATTGGACAACTTTCTTTTTCAAAAGAAGGTAAGGTTTATTCCAAATTAAGTAATTACGAAAATAGTTCAGAAGATTATGAAATAAAAGAACCTTGTACTATTACGATTTATCATAAAAATGGTGAAAATAAGAAAGTTATCATTGAAAATGAAACATCCTACATTAAAAAAATCTAATTTATCTCAATAAAACAAATAAAACATAGTAAAAGCAATCAATTTAAAAATTTAAGCGTTAAT